>JABAOF010008811.1_pt3 | contig 41645 bp, 28 predicted proteins | sample 7062171 | NCBI WGS metagenome assembly JABAOF01 (sample SAMN14538628, study PRJNA623070) | marine sediment metagenome | biome: marine biome [ENVO:00000428]; feature: marine pelagic biome [ENVO:01000023]; material: deep marine sediment [ENVO:00002113] | place: India: Gulf of Khambhat ... | reverse complement strand
CACAGATTACGCAGATTTTTTTATATTTTTTTTATAATCTGTGTAAATCTGTGTAATCTGTGGTTTTTTTCATAGGAGGTGAAATAAAATTTTTTCCTCACAGCTATTGACAATTATGTTTTCATGTGATATCTAAAACTGGTTAATCGAATATTCTTGAAAAACGAGAATTTCATCAACCTTCAAAAAGGATCAAACAATGACTGGTCTGATAACATTTAGAAAGGCGGGCAATCATGAGAAAACTCTCTTAAAGAAAATAAGCTGAGAGGCAAAGGAGACATAATGCAAAGGAGGAATCATTTTTTAAGGGTCAAAATTACTGCCCCGGGCTTTTTTTTGATTTTCTTGTTACTTTTTAACGGGTTAAGTATTGCATCTGCTTCGGCCAACAGCAGCAAAGAAAAAACCGGTAAGACAGGCCGGCATTTTATTTTATTATTGGATTCAGAGGTCGCTGTCAATAATATTTCTAAAAAGAGCAGCACAGGGGCTGCAGGCGATGATTTTTTTAATCTTCTAAAACGTGCCCTGGAAGAGAATCCCTACACCAGTCCGGGTGAGGATTATAAGACCTTTAAAGAAGGTAGGGATATTGTTTCAATCGTGTTACATCATTTCTCTGCAACCAACAGAAGTACTTTATATTTTTATACGTTCACAGATATCATTTTCATTGAGAAATTTCTTGCATCAAAGAGCGCATTAATAGACTCTTTAAACCGGAAATTCGGATATTACAAGACGTTTCTAAACTCCTTTTCCCCGGATAAAATTACCGATGCAGAAGAGAGAGTACTGCCTTTTTTATGTGCCAAACATAATAGTTATAAAAAATACAGTAGTTATATTAAAGGATTCCGGGAACTGGAAAAATATACGATTGAAGACATTGTCATTATATCCATTTATGATGGGAAGAATAGAAAAAACATCGCTTCTAAAATCGACCCGGAATGGGAAGAATTTAACAATAATCTCCAATACCAGCGCATTAAAAGTGACCGCAGCAGTTACGGGACGAATATCGCGGTTGATTATTTCAGTGTTCAGCCCCGGCAGTTGAAAGATGTTCCCATTTTGAAAAATAATAAGGAACCCCTGGAAAGGTTTGCCAGGCGGTCACCAGGAAAAAACAATCAACCGACACTATACTGGGAAGGTAACAGCGGACTTGGCGTTATACCCGAAGGATACCGTCTGCAGTGGTCCGGAGGGCCGGGAACCGGACCCGGGGATTTCCAATGGAAAGAGATTGGAAAAAGCGTTAACGAGAATGTGGAGTTATCCCTGCCTTACAACAATTCAACGGTCTATATCAAAAAAAGCGAATCAGATGAAGCCCGGAGCAGTGACAATACACGTACAAGTACAACCGAAATATACTATAGATTGGTTAAAAACGATTATAACCTGGAAGGAAATCTTAAATACCCGCTTAAATACAGCCCGGCAACTGCTGTAAAACGTGTAACCTATGCAGTGAAACCGGAGAAGAAATATGTTCTAGAGTTTCCCTGGCTGTGGATGTCATTTCGTGATTTGAAGGGCGAAGATTTAATAAATTTGATGAACCGTAAACATCGATCAGAGTTATCCGCAGCAGAAGCATCCAGGATTTTCAAACGAGCGGTTTTAACCCGGTTAATTGCTGTTTACGCAGCGATTATACTTTTTATACTTTTACTTATTGTGTTCTATCTAAGGTATGCCAGGAACCCTAAAATAAAACCCGTTATTTATGGTTTAGCGGAAAAGGTCCCCGTGGATTTTTCCCAGGAACAACGGGAAACAAAAGCACTGGCTGACCTGGAATTTCAAAATACCCGTAAACGGTTATCAAAATTTAAGAAAAGGAAAACCTTTGATATAAAACTGGAAGTTGAATGGGGCGATAAACCCGGTGAGAATAACGTTGACCTGGACCCTGACCGGCTCCTGGTTATTGAGAAAATTTTTCACCGGGAAACCGGGAAAGAACCGGCCCTGCCTTTGAAATGGATAGGGGAGGGCTGTTTCCAGGCGGAACTGCCGGGAGTATCTGCCGGGGAAAAATTTAAAATCCTTCTAAATACCGGTGCGCTGCAGGATTTAGCCGCTGGAAACAGGGAAGAAAAAGACTTTGAAGAGGTCTTATTTGAACCTGGTTTCAATATTATCTCGGCAGCGTTTACCAAAAAAAGAAAACCGGTACCCCTGGAAAAGAAATCCAGGTCTTTGAAACGCTCTTTTAACTTTATCTTTCGACCGGAGACAGCAGAACCGGACATTCAGATTGAACAGGTTAAAAATGAGGGGAATATTAATTTTAGATTTGACGAGGAATATGAAAAGTATACCATTCCTTATTCAACTCTCCGGCTCCAACAGGCATTATTTAAACTGGTTGTTAAAAATAAGAGTACCCATAAATTTTCGCGTCCTGTCCATATGGAGCTTTCTTATAAGGTTTTCGAGGAAAATGCCCTGCGGGATAGTCCCGGGAAAATCTTCTATCTAACCTCCAGCGACCGCTGGGAACCGGGAGAGATCTTTTCTCAAACCCGGGAGATCAGCTTATCCTATGGAGAGGAAAAGATTTTTTACTTTTATATTAATTTCAAGGATATTCTCGTAAACCCCAAAGACCCGAGAAATTTCCGTATCCAGGTTTTAAAAGACGGAATCCCGATTAAAGATGGTGATAAGAATATTTCCGTAACCGGGTCAATAGAAAGCACCGAAGCATTGATCTGCTTTAAAGGAGAAAACGAATCGGTATGGCCGGAAGAAAAACACCGGTATACGGGGATTTTAAATGAAGACAAAGAACTGGTGATCAATGAAGATTCGAAAACAGAGATATCCCTGGAATACAGGTTCCCGGAGCAGGGTCGCCTGGATATCCTGTCAGGTAAGCCTACCCCTTTGTTCGGGCTCGAACTAAGGAATAGCTGCATCACCCGCACCGGCTGGTATAAATGGGATATCTATGACCTGCAGCTCATTCCCAAAGAATATATTAACCTGGGAAAAACAGGGTCGGAAAAAGCGATTTACTATAAAATTTATAAAGGATCGAAAAAAATCGAAGATACCAACGATTCGAGAGCACAGGTGGAATTCTACCTGGATGCTGAACGAGTCAGGATAAAGAGATATGAGATATCCTTTGGGGTAACGTTTGTATTGGACCTGTTATTTTTCCCGGGGGGTGAAGAGAAAGGGGAAATCAGCCGAAAAAAGATCAATATAAGCGCTGTAGTTGAAGGGCGTCATTATGTTGTACCGGATTACCTGGTGATTGATTTCGGTACTTCAGCTATTGCAGTAGAAAGACGCAGCAGGACCGGTGACAGGGGAGAACAGGAAAACACCTTTCGGATGCAATTCCAATCACCCAGGGGTCACCTGGAGAGTAAAAACGGCCTGATGCCTTCGGTAATCAGCCTGAATGAAAATGAAATAATCGGTTCCTATCGATTTGTAAGTTTGCCGGCGGAAAAAAGTTTAATGTCCAGGGAACCCAGTAGATTGGTGAGTTCCCCGAAAATGCGCATCTTGGAGGGGGAAAACAGGATAGAATTTCCCGCGAATTTTTCCTATATAAATAAAGACGGCATCAAATGCACTGGCATGGATAAAGATAGGAAAACCTGCACCTGTAAAGATGAAGAAAAGCGAAACTGTGAGCGCATCAGGGAAGATTCGCTGACCTGTGATGGTGATCACATCGACCTGGAGGGTTTATTGTTATCGACTTACAGGAATTTGAAACAAAGGTATCTAAACCCCTGTGGGGAAATCCGCGGCTACAAACGACTGATCATTACCCACCCCAATTTGTATAACAAATCCCATATCACCTTTCTAAAACAAAATATATTATACAATGCATTTGTAGACCCGGCTGAGAATATCTATGAACAAAATATTATCCTGGTGAGTGAATCGGATGCATCGCTTTATTATTACCTGCAGAAGAATGCCGAAGAAGAAGACAGTGAAAAACCGGGAAACATAATGGTGATCGATATTGGGGGCGGGACCCTGGATATCTCTCTGGCAGAGGTGAAATGGGAAGAAAGCGGCAATAAACCGGAATCCGTAGAAATTACCAGGAAAGATGGGGTTGCTTTTGCAGGAGATGTGTTGGACAAAGCTATTGCACTCCAGGTTCATGACCTCCTTCGCCAATATGAAGAGCAGGTAAAAAGTTACGGGGATTTATCACGTGCCCCCCTTCCCCCGGCTGATGACATCAAAGAACAAATTTTTAGAAAAATCGAAGAAGCCCAGGAGGGGGCACAAGTAAAAAGTAAAACCGGAGACGAAGAAAGTGCAGCCGGGGACAAAGATGATTCTAAGTTTAGATATGAAAATAAAATAGCAGCGGAAGAAACCGGGGATAAAGAATATCCCGGCGATTTTGTCCAGGCCATGTTGGATCTCAAATATGAGAATATTTTAGCCTTCAAAGAGAATATGTGCGCAGATCCGTCACCCGGTAAAGAGGTGGAAATCTGCCTGGGAGGAAATGGTACCCCTACGGGACTGTGCCAGACCACTGCCGAACGTATTCCCTTAGAGTACAATTACAAGGGTAAGTCCGTTAAGACCTTCATTGAAAGCGGCAGCGGCGGTAATCTGTATTTGAAACTTAAAAGAAAAGATTGGTTTGAACTGCCTTTCCTGTCTCGCTTTAAAGAGCTCTTTATTGAGAAAATCCATTCCTTCTATGGTTCCGATAAAAAAAATATCCCGGGTGATTTATTGGTGGTACTTTCCGGCAGGACATCGCTGTGGCCTGACATACCAAAGGCAATAAAAAGTTACCTGGGTGTCGAGCCCAGGCTGGCCTCTAAAAACAATCGTCACACCAGGGAAAAGGGATTAAAGATGAAACAAGCGGTGGCGGACGGGGCGCTGCAAAAAGTGGCTACCTGGGGTTACATCCCCTTTAAAGATGTCTCCCAGATCGGGAAACCGGCCGTGCGTTATCAAACCGGTCCCAATTTTTATAACCCGGATTGCTGGACAGTAAAAACCCTGGACAAAAATAACCCCGTGGAAATCGACCTGGGCAGTTCCGATGTTTTTCACCTGGGAATTAATACCTCTATGGATTTTGTCCCCTTTATGGGAGCAAACTATTTTGAAAGAAAACTGTATTGCCAAAAAGACATGAAGGTCACCATTTATGTGGAAGAATATAAAGAAAATGAAGAAAACGATAAGGTGGAGTGGGAATTTTTTATCCGGTCTGATAAATATAAACGCAGGAGGTTGTTAATTGAACATGGTTCGATGAAGTACCAATTTTTGAATTTGCGAGGTACCAACTGGCCGATAAAAAACCCGCAGCTGCCGGAAGTAGAACCCGATGAATTCGATGAACGAATTTAAATCTAAAAATCAAGGACCCTTTATTAAGGAGTTATAATGCCATGAAAAGCAACAATTACCCGACACCCCGTTTCCTGCTTTTATATATCCTGGTTTTTATGGTGGTATTACCCTCGGCTGCCCCGGGTCTGACCATTATCCCCAATGATATGGAGATGATGGTGATGCCCCTGGTTCTTTTTTTCTTTCTCCTTGCCGCACTTTTGTTGGTAAGAATCATCAAAAAGCACAATCGCCAGGTCGCCAGGAAACTCCAATTGCTGGAAGAGCAATATCTGCAGCCGGGGTGCCCGGAAGATGCCCTGCTGGCGATTTCCGGGATTATCGGTGTTTTGAAAGCAAAAACCGGTAAACGAACCAGGAGATCGGCAAGGTTATCGAGCTCCAAGCGGAGACAATATGAAGAGATGCGAATAAAGATTAATGAAAACCTGGAAACGTTTGCCAATTCCACCAATGGTTTTATCGATTTTTTAAAAACAAGAAATTCAGACCACACCGGGGAAATTAAACGGTTGTACGCCGGTACCCACGCACTGCTGTCTAAAGTGAAGGAAAATCTACCAACAGATGAACAGCAGCTTTTGCTGCCCCCACTTGGCGCTGTCATATGGTTTATCCGCAAGGAATTCCCTGACCTGGTGGATAAAGAAGATAAACCCTCAACCTGGGAATCTCTTAAAGAGATTGATAAGACTCTTCACGAACCTGCCGGCTTCCCCGATCTGGCAAAATTACTCTCTAACCTGGAAAAGAAAGTCATGGAAGAGCCCGATGAGGACTATATTAATGTAAAAACCGGTACCGGGAGCATCCGGGAACAAATCGGGGAGCTTGAAGCCAGCCTTTCCCGGATACTCTCAATCGAGTATAATCAAAAAATCAGTATGGACACCAAACTGGATGAGTATTCCGTTGAATTTTATACACTTAAAAAGGAAAGCCGCAGTTACCTGGCTAAAGTTTATCGCGGGGAGGCAGGAAAAGAAATCCAGGCCGGAGTGGAGAAAATTGAAAAGATTATTAATTTCATCATATTGGATTACCGGAAGTATACCCGTATCACCGTGGGATTGGAGAAGTTAAACGAGAGATTCTCCAGTGTCCTGGAAACCCAGGATCGCTATCTCACCAGGAAGCAAAAAGCACTGGAAAATACCATGACCTCCCTGGAAGAGACGATTCGCAAATCGGCCCAGGAGGCTGCTTCGGAAATACAACTGGAATTATCCGGGAGATTGGACTCCCGGGATGAGAACCAGCGCATGAGAGCCAGGGAAATGCAAAAGATGAGCGATATGCTGCGGGATTCCTTGAAAACATCGATAAATAACCTGGACCAGGAAACCTCTAAAATCTTGATGGACCAGGAGCAGCGATTGGAGGAAAGAAATAAACGGATCCAGGAGATCATACAGGAAACCCTTAAACGAGTCATGGAGAAGCTGGAAATAGAATATTCAACCGTGGGAAATAAGCTGGATGAAAAGATCAACCAGAAGGTTGACCAGTTAGATAATGTTTTGCTGTCGGCCGCAGCGAAAATTGAAAAGCCCACTGCCAGTGCAGTGGAAAAGTTTAAAGGAAGTTTTGCCATTCTTCTTGAACAGCAAACCGGCCTGGTGGAGAAACAAAAGGAGGCTGCGGCTAAGATGCAGGATGATACGGATTCGACACTGGAGAAATTCAAAACAGATTTTGCGGCCCTCCTGGACCGGCAGAAGGATATATTTGAAAAACAAAACAATAACCTGCGGGAAATTTTATTTGAAATGCAAAATAATGCTGATTCATACGTGGAAAAATACAAGAAAGATTTTGCGGTCCTCTTTGACCAGCAAAGCGGACTGCTGGAAAAACAAAAAAAAGTAGTGGATGAAATGCAAAATGATGCAGACGTAAATGTAGAAAAATTCAAAAAAGACTTTACCGGTCTCCTGGGGCAGCAGCAAGACCTGCTGAAAAAACAGGAAGAGACCGCGGCTGAAATGCAAAGTGATGCGGATTCAACCATGGAAAAATTCAAAACCGGCCTTTCAAAAGTAGTAGAGGACCATAATAAAAATTTAAAGGTTTATTCCGGCAGTATAGAGAACTCGGTATCCCGGTTGGGAAAAATGCCGTGGTTTTCCGATGATTCTGAAAAATTGGGAGCGCTCATTAACTATATTAACAAGAATTTGTATTTAAATATTTCCGCCCGGGATGCCCTTGAAGTGATCAAACGGATTGAAGGGGAACCCGGATTCAGCGAAAAATATCGCAAGTGTGCCGTTGCCCTGTTCGATGACCTGTTAGTGCTGGAAAAATCCCACAAAGATAAATGGTATTGGCGGTTCCTGGAATCAATCAAAAGCAAACTGGAGGATTCCATTATTCCCTTTTATAACAGGAAAGGTAAAACCATTTATGACAGCTATTTCAAGGAAGAAGTGGACTTGCAGGGATTAAAAAACGTAAGCGAAGATAAATTGAGGCAGATTATCAACAAGCAGCATTGGGGACAGATTTGGGAGCCGCTGCTGCGCTGGGTCGGGTTCTTAAAGGTTTATTTTGGCGAGACACTGGAGGACCTGTGGACCGTATTAAATTATAGTGCCAGGAATGCCGTTGAGGTGCTGGAGAATTCCCTGGGTTACCGTGTGGACCCCTACAAGCCCATGCAAATAATAAACGAAGACCTGGTGAAAGATGGTACGGTCAAAGAAGCAGTAGAGCATGTTACCTTTTACCGGGAAATCATGCATCATATAAAAACCAATGAGAAGATAAATGCCGCACAGGAGAGGCTGAACCAGGATACCGGCAGTAAAATGATTGTTTACGTGGATCGATTGGGGCTGGTGGATAACGGGGAAAGAATCTGTGAATCACGGTTGATATTTTATTCCCCGGTTATTATGAAGTCCGTTGACTAGAAAAAAACGGTCCGGGAGTCGATGATAGGCAGGAGGTAAATTTCAATGGCAATCATAAATGATAATGGTGAAAATGGGGCTGTATCGTTTCCCTTTTACGAATATTTTCCTGACCTGGAATTTGAGACCTGGAAGCGTGCTCTTGAGAAATACGAAAAAAGAATCAAACCTTTACCGCTGGTGCTGTACCTCGAGGATAGATGGGGGGACCGCCTAAGCGGATGGTACCGGTTAAATGACTGTGATAGAGATAATCTAGCAGGTAATGCCGGTAAGATCATCGACCTGATCAGGGAGACGTATGGAGAAGCCGGAGGAAGTTTAACGATAGAAGATTACCTGGCCGGGATAGACAAGGAGGTTCGGCAAAAGAAGCGGGAGCGTAAAGAACAAGCCATCCGGGATGAACTAATCGGGTTAATCAAAGAAAAGCATTGGTTTGAAGGTTCCGGTTATATAAAGGATATAAAAATAGAAGCGGATGACTATTCGGATGAATTTATTCATTTCCTAGACCAATGCAAGAAAAAAATTGAATCAGGCCGGGATTGGATTCGCCAGAAGGGTAAGCTGCGGAGAGTAATCGAACAAGAAGATTTGGAAGATCCGTTTGACTTAATGAATCAATGTATAAATGACCGGGACAATATTAAATATTTATATGATCATTGTAATGAATATGGTGATGATAATGACCGGGAAGAATTGGATGAATTGGCAGCGGATTATTATGCCAGGATAATGAACCTGGTAAAAGACCGCCAGGGACCTGCCGATGCCTTTAAAGTCGTTGATGAGGTGGAAAAGAACTCTAAAGACATGTTCCCGGACCTGCCGGAGGAATGGGTGACATATAAAAGCCATTTGTCGGATCAAATAAAGGATTCTATTGATAAGGGCCTGGAAAAAGTTTTCGAGGAAGGCGACCTGGATAACCTGGGAGAGGCAGTGGATGAATTGGAAGCCACAGTGATCAGTCAATTGGATATCCCGGATATTGAATCGTATGTGCAGTCCCACCTGAACTCCCTGAGAAAATTGTGTGAAAACTCCTATATATTGGACACCATACCCAAAGCCGAGGACAGTGAAAGCCTGAAGAACCTTCTCAATAAAATAGATGATGTCGGCAAGGATATTGAAATCAAACGAACCGAATACGGTGAAGTGGTATATAAAAGTACGTTATTCAGGGAATTGGAAGGTAAACATAAAAAAACCCGGGATATGATATCCGAAGCACTGGATATTTTGGGAAAACTCGATGATGTACTGGATGTGCTGGAAGAAGAATCAAGAAAAATATTACAGGGGAGTGAGTTCAGGGTGTCGTTAAATATTAGAAAGTACCAGGAGCGAATGAGAGCCATTGCCAGAGAGCTCCTGCGTCTGGTGAAATTGCACGACAATATTAAATTTCTCTTCAATCTAAAAGAAAGGGTTAAAGCATTAAACCGGTTGATTTTCCAGGGTGCCCCCGGCCATAAAGCCGAACCACAAGTTGACCTGTTAGGGGAAGTGGCAGAAAAAGTAAGCCTGGGGGACCGGTTTTATGAAAGCATCCGCTTTCTCAACCAGCCGGAAAACAACGAGCCCCTTCCTTTGATGGAGGGTCTACTGGAAACCATGAAGCAGTATCGAAATCAGAATTTTATTTTCCGAAGCAGCATATCCGCTGCGGTAGTGGATGACCTGGAAGAAACCATTGGCAAGATTCGCAGGAAAATAGATGAAGAACTATCCGGGATGGAAGAAATTGTCACCAGGTTTTATCAACTGCCCTCTCCGGGAGAATTTGAGAAAATAGACCGATTTCATGAGCGATTTCTCTTCATCCAGGAACATAAGGCGGACATCCATGGTGATTTTGATGATATTAAAAAACTGTTAGAAGCCAGGCGGGAGCGAGTGGATAAGATCAGTGCCCTGGGCCGCGTCCTGCAATTGATCCATTCCCAACAGTATACCGAAGCCCGCAGCCTTAAGGAATCGACAAAATCCTTTGAAAAGGTCCTCAATGACCAGTTGGAAGCAGTTATATATTTTAATGAGCACTTGCACAAACGCCAGTGGCATGAAAGCAATTGGCTCTATTTTTTTGAACATCTTTGTCCCCTTCTGGTAACCGCTGAAAATCAGTCCCAATACCGGGGAATGTTTAACCAGTATGAAACCCTTTTAAAAGAAGAACTTTTTAATCTTCCCCCCTGGGACCTGGAAAAACACGCCGGTATATTTGAAAAATATTTAAAGGACAGCGATCTATTTGCTTATATCATGGTGATCAAGGGGAAATATACCGGCAAGGCTTTTATTGAATATATTAAAACCAGGGAAGCGGCCAGGGCTTTATATCATGCGTTTCTTGATTATTTGAACCGCTTCGGCATGTGGCAAATATATGTAGACCTTTACCGGTCTGCCTACGGAGATCTGGAGGATGCGTTTGGAGAAGCTCCATTGGACAAGGCTCATGACACCCTGGAAGAGCAATACCATTTGCTGGAAGAACGGTTTTGCTCCGGTACCATCAACCAGCAGGAAATACAGGATTTTGGTTTTCGTATTCCTCATGATGACGAATTCAAATATTACCGGAAAAAACATGACCTGCTGGCGGAGCTTATGGGCAAGTATCAAGAGGTTGAAGAGACGTTCACGCGGTATAAAAACCAGGATACCTGGAAGATGAGTGAATTGCAGGAAGATTTAAAAGAACTGGAAAGCTTAAGCAGTAGTTTTTCCGGCAAATTTGAAAAAATAAAGATAGATATGAACTGGGATGAAATCCTTCGGCTCTTAAGGAAATTTTACCATACAAGCACCGGTATTCTCAGAAAATTTAGCATAGAACCTTATAGGGACCCTGAAGGTCCGGATCTCGATGAGCTTGAACATTTTAAAGACAAAACCACTGCCGCATACTCCGATAAACTAAGAGCTTTTTTGATCAAGGTTTGGGCACTGCGGCAGGATTTTAACGGAAGCAGCGATGAGTTATCCGGGGCCGGCTGGAAATTGAAAGAGAAATTTAATAATGATTTTTTGGGCACATTGATGCAAAAATGGCAGCAGGTGGAATTTTCCAGGTTATGGAAAGAAGAAAATTTACCCCTACCTGAAAACGTGGAGGATTTTTTACAAATGTTTAAAACCATCCTGGATAACCTGGAACGGTTTTTAGGATTCATGGAAAAGGGTGAGATATCCCGGTACCGGGACTCTTTCAAGATTTTGGACCCTTTTATTGCCGGGAAATTAAGAGATTCAGCAGGGAATGAAACATAATGAATAATGAAAAAGAAATAGAGTCCGGGCCCGGTTCCCCCCCGGGAGAAAGCAGCATACAAGCACTAGCGGATGTAAATGAGGATGAGACCATAGGGAAGAAATATAAAGTGGTGAAAGCGCTTGATAAGGGAGGTATGGCAGAGATTTATAAAGTCTATGACCGTCTTGAGAGAGAATATAAAGCTATTAAAACTGTTCCCCATGTGGTATATGGCAGCGAAGCATTGGCACATTTAAGAACGGAAATTAATATTGCCAAAAAGATTTCGCATCCCAATGTGATACGGGTTTATGATCTCCTGGAGGACAGGGGAAGGTATTTTTTAGTCATGGAATATATCGATGGTAAGAATTTATACCAGGTTTTAAAAGCCACCGCCGGCAAAAGGCTTAAAGAGTACGACGTCATCGAGTATATGATACAGGTATCAAAAGGTCTGAAGGAAATACATCGGCGGGGAGTCATTCACCTGGACTTAAAGCCCAGGAACATCATGATTACCAGGGAGGGAGAGACAAAAATACTGGATTTTTCCATATCCAAAATGATAGGCGAATTAGTAAGAGCCCGGCTCCAGGGGGGATATGCGAGGGGGACACTGCCTTATATGGCACCGGAGCAGTTATCAAGAAATTATGGCAAGGAGAATGAACAGACAGACATCTGGAGCCTGGGAGCCACCATGTATCACCTCCTTTCCGGGGAATACCCATTTGGCACCGATAAAGAAAAAATCAGAAACCCACAGGAAAAACCTTCGGAACAAAATATAAATCATGTTTCAGCTCTGAGTAAAAATTTTGTTATGAAATGCCTGCAAAAGAATAAAACCGAAAGATACAAAGACATGGGAGAGGTATTGAAGGAATTAAATAACATTAAGACGTATCTAAAAAAAGAAAACGGGGGGCCAACAAGAGGAGAGGATAGTGAAACAATACCGGTTGACAGCGGCAGTGTATTTCTTTTGGAGAAAGATAGATTAACGCCTGCCGATGTCGAAGAAAGTCGTAATATTAAATTCCCGGAAAAACTTCGTCCTGAACCTTGTCATAGGCTGAGTAAAACCGAAGTAATCAAATTGATAAAAGAGAAAGGTTTTTTTGATTCCAATTGGAATAAAAACGGCAGCTTTAAACATAAGTTCGAGTTAAAATTCTTTTCCTCTGCCCCGGTGGTCATTGATGCCGCTGCGGGTTTGATGTGGCATCCTGCCGGTTCTCCCGGGTTTATGAGCCTGGAACGAGCAAATGAATGGTTGAGAGAATTGAATGAATCCGGTTATGCAGGATTTTCAGATTGGAGGTTACCCACCCTTGAAGAGGCTGCCTCTCTTCTTCAAAAAAGAAAGAATAAATCTTCATTTTATATTGACCCCGGGTTTTCCCAGGAGCAGCAGTGTATTTATACTGGTGATGGAACAGATGATAATCGCGTATGGTTGGTGGATTTTAAGGAAGGTAATGTATACCTGGATTTTCCCAATTACGGTTACATTCGCCCGGTTCGTTCAATTGGCCCCGGCCTGCTGTAAAACCCCTCGGCGAGGGGAGCCGCAGAAGGCGCATCCGCGCCATCTTTAAGGCTTCCTTACCTGAATCAACCAGATAAATAACCACGTTTGAAATAGATGCTTGTTTAAACGGAAATAGTTGTTCAAAGCGTTTGGGGAAGCCTTCAAGCTTTTCGGTTTCATTGTCTCCGGGCGAGAACTCGCTGTCATGAGGAACTGCTGTGAAAAAAACAACAGATTACGCCGCTTTACACAGATTATAAAAAAGGTATAAAAAATCTGCGTAATCTGTGTAATCTGTGTAATCTGTGGTTTCGTCTTTTATTTATGTTACTTTTGCATTACATAGTACAGGTATTCCACTTTCCCTGCTTTAAACCACCTGTACATGCGGGTCCCTTTTATCCCGGAGAAATCCCTGGCTATAGGACGAAAGACCGGAGGAGAAAGGCGTTTTATCAACGTCTCCTTGCGGTCATGGTCAAGTTCAAGTGCTTTAACAACATAGGGGGTAATGAATTCCCTTTTTTTGATTTCCATTTTTGAATTGCGCAATTGATGGTGCAGCCGGTCGATCAAATAATCGTCCCGGAAATCGGTGAACAGGAAATACCCCCGTGGTCTCAGGACCCTGTGTATTTCCTTTAGAAACTTATCCACATTCGGGTACCTATGGGATGATTCAACATTAATGACCACATCAAAGCTGTTGTTTTCAAAAGGGAGGTTAAGGGCATTGCCGTGTGTAAATGACAACCCTTTAAGGGAATAAAATTTATTACAAAATTTTACAGCACTTTTATTCAGGTCGACACCTTTATATGACCTGGGTTTGAAGGAGCGGGTAATATATTCGGCTCCGCCTCCTCTTCCCGAACCTACTTCCAGCACATCAAGGCCTTCGATATCCAGGTAACCGGTAATATAGTCATACAGTTGGATATGATAACGGTTAAATTCGTCTTTCTCGTTTAAATCCAATTCTATATGGTTTGAAAAGCCGTAATTCATAAAGGTAATCTCTGAATTTTTATCACGGCGGGTGATATACCAGTACCAGAATTTCATGAATTGGTCTACAATTTTCTTAGGCGGTTCCAATGGGTTTTTTCCCCAGTTTGTTCTCGCCGGCATACTACGTGTACGTGTAATTTCAGGTCTTTTAGTTAACATGGAAGTATTTTAAAGGAAACAAGCAAGAATTTCAATAGAAAGGCAGAAATTTTTTTAGTGAATTGGGTGACGCAGTCCTGGTAAATATCGATTTAAAATTCAATATTAAGTTCAGCAAGATACCGATTATTGCAGCCAAACCCAATCCGCTTAACTCAAATTTTCCCCAGGCGAAAGTTGCTCCACCCAGCCCAAACACCAACATTGCCGCAGATATAATCAGAATCTTCGGGTCAGCAAAATTCACTTTATGATCCACCATATTCTTAACTCCAATGGCTGAAATCATACCGAAAAGAAGAATGGATATCCCACCGATAACAGGTGCGGAATCGAAGGTGCCAGGTACTTTTTTTTCTTTCAAGGGTTAAAAGGCGAGTTTCTCCTGCCAGAAGACGAAACCCATTACCTGCAATTAAAAAACAGCGATCAAGATAATCGTTTTGAAGCTATGGCGGATTTCCTGGTGAAAAAATCCGGCAGGCGCAAGTTCGAAGAAGAAATGAAAACCCATTTTCATAAACCCCTGCTGCCGGAAATGAAGAAAAAATTCGATCTATTGCACCGCGCCTTTCCCGGTCTCAAAATCACCACCAATTTCGACTGCCTCATCGAAAATAACGCCTTTGGTACTCATGTCAACGTGTGCTGCGGGTATCAAGGCGAAGAATTGGAAAAGTGGTTTACCTACATGGATAAGAACGTTCTGCTGAAGATTCACGGCGACTTGCAGGACGTTTCTTCCATAGTGCTGTCATCTAAGCAGTATGCGGAAATTTACCGTGACCCGGCAGGTTTTGACCCCAAAGCGCCCCTGCCCGGTTTTTTAAAACGGGTATTTACCAATAGTTCGGTATTATTTATCGGCTGCTCGTTGCTCCGGGACCGTATCATCATGATCATGGAGAGTTTGCGGCGCATGCGGCCCCATTTTGCCATTATGCCCAGGCCGGAAAAACAAGAGGAAGTGGTGGCATTGAACCGGAGGTTATCGGAAGCCGGTATTACTCCCATATGGATTACGGATTTCGACCAGATCGAGGAAATATTGGAGAAATTGACTGAACCGGCGGTGGTTGAGCCTGCGGCTGCAAAAGTTGATCATGGTATCCCGTTCGTAGGCCGGGAAAAGGAACTAAAACAAATCCGGGAGAACCTGGAAAAAGACAGGAGCACCTGTACCGGCAGCGTGCAGATGATTACGGGCCGGTTGTTCAATATCGACGGAGCTGGCGGTGTGGGTAAAACCACGCTGGCCATCGAAGCCGCCAAACAGTTTTCCTCTTTGTTTAAGGATGGGGTCCTGGGGCCTATTCGAGTGGATGAGCACACGCCCATGTCTTTTGCCATGCATTTGGCCGGTCAATTAAAAGTAAAAGTGGAAGAACCACCCGATGCGGAAACGGCCCAACGCCTGGTGACCGCTTTATTAAAAGACCGTGATGTATTGATGATACTGGACAATGCCGTGAAGTGGAAAGATTTGAAATACATGCTGCCGGATGAAACCTGTTCAGCCGTCCTGGTCACCACCCGCAGCCGGGAAATGCATAACCGGATTCGCCTGCAATTTCCCGGGATGGAATTGCATGAGATACCGCTGGAGAAGTTCACGCCGGGGGAGGCCCTGGCCCTTTTCAAAAAGATGTTGGGGTCCGGGTATTGTACGGAAGAAAAGGAAATGTATCTTGAGATTACGCGGAACCTGGGGTTTTTACCCATTGCGCTGCGCCAGGCGGTTTCATTAATGTTATTCGGTCCCCGGTACCCCGCGTCCAGGCTGTGGGAGAAGCTGGAAAACGAAGACCGCCTGGAAATACTGCGCAAAGGCCGGGCCGCGGCAGAGACCGATGAGTTAACCATTGAATCCACATTCGACCTCGCTTCGCCGCTGTTAACACCGGAACTAATTGTAACCCTCGAATACCTGGCCGTGTGCAGTCCCAGCCCGGTGCCGCTGGATTTTTTACAAGAATTGGCAGGCAGCGAAGATATTGAAGAAAAGCTGGAACAACTCTTTGCCTTTTCCTGGTGTGAGCGACGGGAGGTTGATGGGAACCGGGCCTATGAGCTGCACCAGTTGGTACGGGAGCTGGTGCAGCGACGTTTTGGCAAAGGTTTTAAAGAGGAGTTTATTCAACTAGTTCATGATATGTTTACGGATGAATCGGTACATTTCGGTATCAAAGAGAGATATTATTTGCAACTGGAAGAGGCCTTTTTATTGGCAAAGGAAAGCAAAGATAAACGGTTGATTCGGTGGCTTTATAGATTATTTGAGTTTTGTACCTATCGCGGTTATGGTGATTTTTACCTTCGTCTGGCTAAAGGGGTGGAGGAATTGTTCCCGGAGGATAAATGGGCGTTACGAGTTGTTTATGGTCATGGTGCACTGATCCTCCGTAGTTTGGGCCAATTGGACAAGGCCATGGCCTTTCTCAAAAAAGAGGAAAAGATTAAAGAAGAATTGGGCGACCGGGCGGGGTTGGCGGCCTGCTTTGGCAACCAGGGAAATATTTTTTACTCACGGGGTCAATTGGACGAGGCCATGGCCCTTCACAAAAAACAGGAAACGATCTGTGAAGAATTGGGCGACCGGGCAGGGTTGGCTCGAACCTGGTGGAACCAGGGCCTGATTTATGAAGAAAAAAAAGAATATAAAAAACAGGCCCAACTGTGGCAAAAATCCATTCAAATCAATAAAACCATGGGCATCCCCACAGAAGAACAGGAAAAAGCATTGGCAGAATTGGAGAAGAAGAGGAAGAAGTAAGAAAAATTACAAATTCCAAATTACAATGACCAAAATTCCAAACAGTCCCCCCCGGAGCATTGGATTAATTCTCTTAAAGGATGATTTGATCGTAATAACAGGGATTGTGATTGTAGAGACGCAATATTTTGCGTCTCTACCATCGATGCCGAATTTTTGGATTGTGCCTTCGGTAGATTCACCATTTCTACCGGTAGATTTTAAAATTCTACCGGTCGATTTAACATTTCTACCGGTCGATTTGTCATTTCTACCGGTAGATTTTTCATTCCAACCGGTAATATCGACATTACAACAGGTGAAATTGACGTTTTCACTGGTGAAATAAATAATTTAACCGGTTGATTTGGCTGATATCGACGATGCAGGCTTACATTGTCAATAATCCAGGCGGCGGAACGACGATGTAACGTTACATCGTCAATAATCCAACAAGCGGAACGATAAAAGGAACTCCGATCGTTAAAAATCCACCCGGAAAAATGATAATCGAAGCTCCGATTGTCAATAATCCACCCGGCGGAATAACGATCGGAGGTCAGATTGTTAAAAATCCACACTGCAGAACGACAAAAGTAACTCCGATCGTCAAAAATCCACCCGGAACAATGACAATCGGACGCCGGATCGTCAATAATCCGACCGGCGGAACGACAATCGGACGCCAGATTGTCAATAATCCACCCGGCGGAACAACGATCGGATGTCCGATTGTTAAAAATCCACACAGCAGAACGACAAAAGTAACTCCGATCGTCAAAAATCCACCTGGCGGAATGACAATCGGACGCCGGATCGTCAATAATCCAATCGGCGGAACGACAATCGGACACCAGATTGTCAATAATCCACCCTGCGGAATGACGATCGGATGTCCGATTGCCAATAATCCACCTGGCAGAATGGTTTTTTTGCCTACCATGAAATTAGCCGCGAAGACACCAGGACACAAAGTAACACAAAAGGTTTTAATATTAATGAATCCTTTGTGTCTTCGTGCCTTTGTGGCTGAATTTTCATGCGTCTCCGGGCGAGGGCGGGCGCCATCATGACTGACTGTCCCGTAAATCGTAGATTTTGAATCTTGCTTAATCCCCTGTTTTGTGTTAGGATTTATACATGCCACCATGCGGAAATGATGAAAATACACCGGGACAAGGAAAAAGGAGGAAATAAATGGGCATAGTAAATGCAAAAGTAATACTTAAAAATCCCAGGAAAGAAGAGCTTACCCCTTTAGAAGTTGAAGCTCTCGCCGATTCGGGAGCGGTTCATCTCTGTATACCGGAACACGTAAAAATACAATTAAAACTGGAAGAGATAGATAAAAAAGAAGTAACATTGGCAGATGGAGGAAAAAAGCTGGTGCCATATGTCGGCCCTATAGAAATCAGGTTTAAAAACCGGGTGGGGTTTGCCGGGGCATTGGTTATGGGAGACCAAATACTTTTAGGTGCAATTCCAATGGAAGATATGGACTTAGTAATATTACCTAAAAAACGAATTTTAGATGTAAATCCCAATAGTCCCAACGTTGCAAGCACTATTGCCAAAATGGCAATGTCTTCAACTTAAAAAAAAGAAATAAAGGGATCAGGCAAGTTAATCCACCTTTTTTCCAATAACAATCAGAGCCGGACTCTTCTTTTCATAAGCCGTTTTATTTTCATTTCCAAAAAATTGAAAATCAGAAAACCCCGCATCCATCAGGGCATGGTTTAATTCCCTGAAGGTCAACGGATAAAGTGTCTCACTGTTTTTTATGACCTGGCCGCTCTCCTTTAACGTCAAATAAGTAAGAAAATGAATTAGATGCGCAGCCCCGTTGTCATGATATTCTCTGCGAAATATAAATTTTTCGTTTTCTAATAAAGGCAGTTCTTTGATTCCATCGGACAAAATACGGTCATAATTTACGATCTGGATGATTACCATGCCCCCCATTTTTAGAACCTTACCAATGGCGATAAGAAATTGTTCAATCTTTTTAAGGCTTTCCAGGTGAACCAGGGTGTTTCCCAGGCAAAGAACCACATCAAAATAGGCAGAAGGAAAATCAATCCCTATTTTTGCCATATCCTTTATAAAAAATTCAGCTTTTAATCCCGTTTTTTTTGTTTTCTGCCTGGCCAGCTTTACCATTTTGCCATCCAGGTCAATGCCCATCACATGATGCCCTTTTCTCGAAAGTGCCAGTGCCAGCTCGCCGGTTGCACACCCGATATCGAGAACCGTCAGGTCATTTTTGCTGAGAAAAGAATCAACAAATGACAACCGCGTCTCTTTTAAAGGAAATATTTCGTCGTAAAATTCGGCAATATTATCATACAATGACATGTGGTTATCTCCTGCTCCTTTTATCTCCGACGGCCAGGGGGCCAATTTAGTTGAGTAAGGTGAGTAAGGTAAGTAAGTTGAAGGTTTCCCCACTCGTCAAAAAGGCAGATTCCCATGAATGAATATAGCTTCAGCCATTTGATACACCTTTTGGCGATTGTATTCATTTTAGGAAACCTTCGAGATGACCCGCAGGGCCTGCTTAGGCTCCCCTCGCCGAGGGGCTGGACCCGCGCGAAAGCTTTTCATAAAATTTTCAGGGTTAAAGAGAATATTGGAACCCCAATAAAAAACCGTAATCCGAGGCACCCTTAAACAGGGGTTCCTTTTCCCGTTCGTTCTCGAAAAGCCCTACAGCGAACGCATGAAATCCGGTTGCCAGCTTTAGCCTTAATTTGACAATGGCCCGCTTGATGGGGTCATCGTGGTAAAGATGACCGATCTCTTTGGGATAATATTCACCATAGTTCACTTCCAGGAAGAATTTCGCGGTTTCGTACTGGAGGTCCAGGTAACCCCCTATACCGGTAATAGGGGTTTTATGTTTGTAGAAAATATCGCGGTAATAGTAACTGCGGCCCCAAAACACATCATCAATCTCATATTGACGGTGGAACCCATATTCATCGTAGATCACTTCAGAAGCGATGCGGAAGGCCCCTATTTTAAACATAACGTCCACACCGGCATGATTTTTATACTGCTTCTGCCACTCTGAGCCGATACCGTCCTGGGCTTTGGCCGAGATGCCCAGACCCCAGTTTTTACCCTTTAAGCCAATACGTACCATACCACCTTTACTGGAATTGGTATCCATGTTCTCACTACCGTTGACCACAGCTATATCAAACGTGAATATCCCGGGAGTGTAACTGACAACAAGACCGGTTTCAAAGTTAAGAATCGCTTCATTACGGATAAAAGGATAATCAAAAAAAGCATTGCTAAAACCGACGGTGCAATCGTTACCGAAAATGCTGAGATGTTTTCCCAGGCTGACGGTGAAATTCCCGCGGGTGAGTCGGATATAAAGCTGTTTCACCTCAACAGTATCCCTCTCAAAATTTTGCAGGTATTTTTGCCGGCTCTCATCCGCCAGGATATTTTTATTAAACGGTTGATTGATAAATAGCTGGGTGGAAACACCAAGGGTCCCCCATTTTAATTTTTTTTGAATAGTGGTGGTAAACACCGCTTCCACTCCGAACGTGGTTTCCAGTCCACTCCACTGGATGCGCTGGTCATTCAGCATATGGGCGCGGAACAGCGCTTCAATACCGATATGGGTGGTATCATTCACTTTAAAGCTCACTTCCCCGCACAGGGGAGAGAACCCGGCCCCGGAAATCACCACACATAACCATAAAAACAAAATAAACCGCATTACGTTTTTTTTCTTTATCATGTCGCTATTATAACCCAATATAGAGTTTAGTTCAAAACATCAGGGACATTCCCCACTGGAGGTGATGGGTAAAAAAGTCCAGGCTGACATTGGTGTTATCCAGTTCATCGAAATGCAGGCTGTGAAGAGAGGAATAGGTAAGTTTATATTCCAGGTAAAAACCGAAATGACGCCAGGGTTTATATCTTACCCCCGTACCTAAACCCAGTCCCCAGTTGCGCAAGCTGAATTGGAAAGAATAGGCTCTCTTTCGGGGCACGCCGTTTTCTTTGGTGTTTAATTCAAGGTGGGAGATCGTGGGACCAAAAGAAAGACCCACATAAGGCTGCAAACGGCCGTCTTTAATGACAGGAGTTTTCTTCAACATCCACCGGTACACCAGGTGGAGTCCCACATGATTGACACCGTGGGAGACACTGAATGTATCCAGGTAATCCCCAACCGTCACCGTTTGATCGATGGGTGCCCCGTTGTATATACCGGACATTCGCACCCGTTGGTTTTTATCCAGTAAAAACACTTTCAAATGAGTAAACTCGTACCCGATACCGATGTGGGGGTTTTTCTTAAGAAAATAGATAAAACGGTAATTGTAATAAGGTTCTGTAAAGGCTTTTTTCGCGTCGTTTAATTTCAGTTCCAGGAGGGGTTTGATAAACGCATTGGGAATAATGGAATCGTCCGGGAAAAAGGATTCATCTTCCAGGTACAAATCGTGGAAGGTAAAATCGTGGTTTTCGTATTTCATGGAAACATCGCTGTGGGTGGGAAAGGATTTTCCCCGGGAATACTCGAAATAGAAACGGGTCATCCGGGTCCTTTTAATACCGGAGGCGCAGCCAGTGAAAACCGCCGCGGTCAGCGCCAACAGTTGAATCGTGATCACTATCCTGTTTTTCACTTTCATTGTCTTGTTTTTCTCCTAAGCATCTGTCTTCCCTCCCCCGGGGTCCTGGCAAGGCCGCACGCCTAAAGATGATCATATGCGTCCACATTGTAAAGGAACGGTATAGTTTTATTGATAGGAAGATCGTTTCTGATAAAGGAAATAATACCAGAAAGAAAATAATAAAGTCAAGGAAAAATTGGGAAAAAAAGAGGACAAGCGAAAAAAATCTATCTGTTGCATTTTCCTCTTATTTATGGTATCACTTACTTTCACAAGCAATCAGGCCCCATTCACAGATGATGTGGTAAGGTAAAGAGGTAATTATGGAAAAATACAGAACGCTAATCCTGGCTGGTTTTGGTGCGATGGGGCAAGGTTTTTGCATCCTTGGTTCCAGGCTTTTAACCGGCTTCGAAGACATCATCATTCTTGACATTCAAAATAAAGATACCTCCATCATCCCGGGCGCCGTGTTTCTAAAAGGAGATGTCCAGGACTTAAATTTCCTTACCAATGTATTAGAGGGGGTTAAAAGAGATTTTGTTTTTGTCAACCTGTGCTCTTGTACGGATAATTACAGGATCCGTATAATTGTATCACAGTACGGCGGCGCCTATATCGATACCGCTTGCAGCATGATGTTCCAAAAGGCAGAGTATCGTTACAGCCGACTGATGCCTTATACATTCCAGGCAACCGAAAATGAGAAACCACATCTTATTTGCTGCGGTATAAACCCTGGAATGGTGGAAATTATCGCCCGCAAAATGATTCTCGACTATTTTCCTGGAGGGGAACAATTCGACATTTTTCTTTATGAATACGACGAGTTTCAGACAAATCTCCCCGGAGAAGAGATCGGTGTGAGCTGGTCCCCCGAAACTCTTATCGATGAAATCATGCTGTCCCCGACGTTCCGGATTCTACAGGGCCAGGAAGTTGAAGGCGAAAACGCTCCATCTGACGAAGTTAAAAGTCATATGAACGGTCATTGGCTGGATTCGAGACTTGTAGGCCATGAAGAACTGTGGAATTTTGGTCTGATTCCCGGGGTTAAAGTAGAAAATGCTTTCTATTCATATGCCTTTCGCAGTGAGATCATGGAAGTCCTTGCCGGAGAAGTGGATGAGGCCAAACGGCAGTTGGTCATCCCGGGACAAGAGATAACCATTAAAGGTGTGGATACTGTGGCAGTAGAAGTGGTTGAAAGATCAAGTGGGGTTTCTCATACGCTTGTTTGGGCAACTGACCATTTGATATGCCAGGAACGATGGGGCATCAACGCGGTTCAGTTTCAAGTATCCTCTTCACTTCTTGTGTTTCTTGAGCTTTTGCTCCAAATCAATGAGTGGGATAAAGGAAAGTTGCTTTGTGCATCGACACTACCGATAGAGAAATTCGGGTGGAGGTATATAGACGACTTGATGATTCAGTATGGCGTTGAGTGGGAGTCAGGGGAAACGCTGGATTGTCGCCTCGAGAGAGGAAAATTGGCCTGAGACCTTTTCAACTATTTGCCAAAATCTCACTTTTGTTTTATAATTAAATTTTAAAAATCAGTATTTAAAACGCTCGCAAAAAGGAGTATTGGATGTATCATGAAAATACCCATCCACTGGTGAAGCATAAGCTAACGATTCTCAGAGATGCAGCAACCCCGCAGCAATTATTCCGCGAACTTGCCAGCGAACTAACCATGCTAATTGCTTACGAAGCCATGAGACATCTGGAAACCACCCCAGTACCGGTGAATACTCCACTGGCCGGGACCATCGGCTGCAAAATCAAAAATGATATTGTGATTATTCCCATTCTCAGGGCAGGCGTGGGCATGCTGGATGGAATGCTCAGCCTGGTTCCCTATGCCAGGGTAGGGTTCGTGGGCATGTACAGGGACCAGGAAACCAAACAACCCGTACCCTATTACGAGAAACTACCCCGGGACCTGAAGGATCCCCACTTCTACGTTATCGATCCCATGCTGGCTACCGGTCGTTCTATTGTAGCTACCATTGATTCTTTAAAAGAAAAAGAGTTTGATACCATCACCGTGATTTCGCTTATTTCCTCCCCGGAGGGAATTAAAACCGTGGAAGAAGCTCACCCGGAAGTGGATATCTACACCGGCAGTATTGACGAATGCCTGGATGAAAACGAATACATCATACCGGGACTGGGAGATGCCGGCGACCGCCTATTCGGCACTAAATAGCCCCACTGCGTGGGGGGGGCAAAACAGGCCCTTCGGGCCATCTGGAAGGCTTCCTTTCCAGGTTCAATTAATTTATTGACTACTTTTGAAATTGCCACATTTTATTGAAGAGGTCCCTGTTTCAAACGTTTGGGGAAGCCTTCAAATTTTCTTCTTCTCTTCGGGTTCCTCTCCGTGAGTGTAAAACTTTGTCTTGATCACGTTGGCCGTGTATTTAACATTGTTGTATTTATAGCCGTTGTTGTAGTGGAACAGCGCTTTTAACAGGTCACCCGAGGTTTTTTTATAATAGCGTTTCAATATCTTCAACCCCAGGTCGATGTTGTACTCTTTTTCAAAAACCCTGTTGTAATTGATATCGTATATATTCTTCCATACCGGGAAGTTGATCTGCATCAGGCCGCAGGCGCCGACAGTTGAAACCGCGTATTGATCGAAATTGCTTTCCACCTGGATCACTGCCATAATAACATAGGGGCTAAAACCATATTTCTTACTCTTCTGGTACACGATCCTGGCAACCTGCGAAAAATCCGGGTACTTCAGGTTAAACACATTATCCTTGAATTTGTAAAAATCAAATTTCTCTTTTTCCTTCTCGTACGCAGCCAGATTGTTTTGCAGCCGCGCCACTGAATCGTTGAGCCGGCCTATGGTTTCGATGTTTTCTTTTTTTTGCTGTGAGAGGTGAATCACTGATGACATCAGCATTACCGTCATTATAGCTAAAACAACAGATATAGTTATATATATATTTTTTGGGTTCATTTTAGTTCTCCCTTTTCTATGCCAAAAATTTAAAGGCAAATTATAGTAAATTCTTCCCCGGATGTCAATAGCAAATTTTCCGACGACTCACTGACTTCTTCCTGTCTGAACATCTGAGGGCGGTCACAGAGAGCCGCCCCTACTGTCATGTCACGTCTCGAATGACGTGCAAAGAATTTAAATTCGAAGCACGAAGCACGAAATCNNAATTTCGATATTCGAATTTCGGATTTATTATTCTCATCCGTCAATTCAGCATTGACGCGACAATACTTGTCAACTGCCTATTGTCTTCTCCTAACCCTGCGACATTTTTTGCGCCTGCAACAAAAGTTGCTGGTTTTTGTCGCCTTTTGTCTCAACCCCAGGCTGGTCTTTTTTTGTCAAAAACCGTAAAAACCTTTACAGAAGTTTTTTCCCAGGTTTAGCATGTTTTTTGGCAAGAATTTTGCATAGAAGTTTAATGTTGAGAGAAAAAAACAACTATGAAAAAATAGAAGATGAGACGGCAGGATGCGTAAGAAATTAAAACTTCATCATGACGGTTTACATCAGCACATTTTAATGGTGGAAATCGATAACACCACGGTAGGTCTCCTGGCAGACCGGATCAGCAGCGTGTCACACCTACCCAAAGATATCATAGACACCACTCCGGCGGTCATTTCCTCTTACGGAAAAGAGAATAAAGGTATTGCCAAATTGAACACGGGTACACGGATGATATTGTTAGTGGATGAAACGTTAATACGGTCCAGCGGGGAAATGACCGCCATCTCTCAAATCCAGGAAGAACAAGCCAAAACCAGCACCGAAACCGAAATTCCCAAATCGGATTTCGCATTTCGAGCTGCGGATTTTATCTGCATTATGCAGGGCGCATGTGAGAACAGCATGGCCCATGGAAACCTTTTTATCAAAAAAAAAAGACGGACTGGATTCCAGGACGGTCCACCTCTCACCTCCAAATCCCCTCCCTCCACTTTTGGATTTCCATGGGCACCCCGTATGGGTCGCCCTGCCCACCTCCCTTTATCCCATAAGGGTTTTACATTTCGTGCTGCGGATTTTATTTGCACTAAGCAGGGCGCATGTGGAAACGGCATGGCCCATGGAAATCTTTTTCTAAAATTAAAATACCGCATAAATTGCCTTTATGCAGCTACATGTTTATCCTCCCCATCTCTCCCTCTACACTTTAACATTTCCATGGGCGCCCCCCAGGGGTCGCCCTGCCCCCCCTCGCCTGGAGAAATGGAAGAAGAATATCCACACCAGGACAGAAAGTAAGAGAAATTTAATTATTTAAAATAAATCTTCATGCCTTTATGTCTTCGCGGCTGTAAAAAATTTTAAGAAGTATAGAGAAAAATGAAGAATGAAAAAATATTAATAATAGAAAATGAAAGTATTATTGCCAAAGACCTGGAAATTTGCCTGGAACATTTAGGCTGGGATGCAGTTGAAATCGCATATTCCGGTAGAGAAGCGGTGAAACAGGCCAATATCTGGCAGCCGGATGTGGTGTTGATCGATATCAAATTAGGGAAAGATATGGATGGCATCGACGTGGCACGAAAGATATCCACCTTTTCTGATGTGCCTGTCATCTATCTTACCGCTTATGCAGACAATGAAACCCTGGAGCGTGCCAAAACCACCCAGCCCTACGGCTATATTATCAAACCTTTCGATGAAAGAAGCCTCCAGGCCACCATTGAAATGGCGCTGCATAAATATCGTTCCGATAAACGGATGAAGCACCTGGAAAATCAACTGCGCCAGACCCAGAAAATGGAAGCACTGGGTACATTGGCCGGTGGCATTGCCCATGATTTCAACAACCTCCTGACCGTGATCCTGGGATATACCGAACTATCCCTGAGGAGACTCCCCGAACACAACGAAGCCCGCCGCAGCATCGAGCATGTGTTTACTGCTGGCAAGCGGGCCAAAGAATTAGTGGAACAGATACTCTCCTTTAGCCGTCAAAGTGAGGAGAAAAAACATCCCCTACAAATCAGCCTGATTGTTAATGAAGTGCTCTCTTTGCTGCGCTCATCTCTCCCCCCCTCCATTGAAATCCGGAATGGCTTAAAAGCAGGCAGCAGCCTGGTAAAGGCCGACCCCTCACAGATACACCAGGTCATGATGAATCTCTGTACCAACGCTGCACACGCCATGCAAGAGAAAGGGGGAATCCTGGCAGTAAGCCTGGAAAATATAGATGTTGGGTCTGGTGTCAATCCAGGTCCTCCTGGTTCCCATATCCACGATAACCTGAAACCCGGGGCATATGTCTGTCTCTCCGTCAGTGATACCGGCCACGGCATGAATAATGATGTCATAGCTCGAATCTTTGAACCCTATTTCACCACAAAAAATCCGGGAGAAGGAACCGGCATGGGACTCCCTGTTGTCCAGGGCATTGTTGAAAGTCACGGAGGAACCATCAACGTACACAGCACCCCGGGACAGGGTTCCAATTTCAGGGTATTCCTGCCAAGGATAAACGGCGCTGCTCACCCACAATCTACTCCATCCGAATTGATCTGCGGTGGAAGCGAGCGAATTCTTTTTATTGACAACGAATCAGTCCTGGTGGAACTGGCCCGAGAACTGCTTGAGCAGCTGGGATACACCATTGTGGGTAAAACTGACAGCCTCAACGCCCTGGAGGATTTCTCTGACAATCCCCACCAGTTTGACATGGTGATTACCGACCTCACCATGCCCTATTTGAATGGCATCCAATTGGCCCGAAAATTTATGGAAATTCGTCCTGACATTCCCATTATTCTTTGTACCGGGTTCAGCAATACCACCGCTGCCCAGGAAGCCCTCAAGGCAGGTATTAAAGATGTGGTAATGAAACCCATTGTGTTGGAAACCATTGCCCATGCCATTCGCAACAGCCTGGATAGGAAGGAAGAAGGAAGAAGTAGGTAGTCCGCCTTTTTTTCCGGTCTTGACAAAGAACGATAATTGCAATAATATAGAACTATGACAGAAGGACAAGCAGATATTTACAGTAAGAGGTATCGAAAACCGAGACGCATATTTGAAGATTCAGGCACAGTAAACCCGGAAGAAGCTTATTACATCCCGCTGGACAATGTCACCAACTCCAAAAATCAAGATATCAAAACCATGGTTGATCGAGGCCGCTACTTTTCCATATTTGCCCCCAGGCAAAGCGGCAAAACAACTTTTCTGAAGGAAGTTTGCCGGGAATTACATGAAGATCAAACCTATGCAGCAGTAATCCTGAGTTTCCAGAAATATAAGGAACTGGATAAGAACGTTTTTTATACCCAGATTCAGAAGTATCTCTATCGCCAGCTCATCGATCGATTGACTGTAGTAGAATGCGAGAAACTCCCTGAAATTCAATCCTTTTTAAACACCCACCGTTTAACGAATCATATTTCTTTTAGCGACCTTTTCGAAGAGTTGAATCGAATAATCGAATACAAGAAGCTTGTTGTTTTCATCGACGAATTCGACGGTATCCCCCGCAAAGAACTGGAGAATTTTTTAACCACCTTAAGAGATTTATATCAGCAATACAAAGATATAAAGCAAAAGGCACTTTATTCCGTGGGTTTGATTGGCATTCGTAATATCACCAAGCTCATCGTCGGCGGAGTGTCTCCCTTTAATATCGCGGACCAGGTAGAGCTGCCGCCTTTTTCTTTAAAAAATATCCGCGATCTCTATACTCAATATACGGAAGAGACCAACCAGCCCTTTACCGAAAGCGCCGTAAAAAAAGTCTATGAAGAAACTGCGGGCCAGCCCTGGTTGGTCAACCGGCTGGGAACCATCCTTACCGTAAATGTGAAACCCGAAACATTGGACCCTATCGATGAAAAAGATGTAGAAAAAGCGATTCAAATCCTGCTGTTAGAGCGAAACGACCACTTCGACAACCTTTATGAAAAGGCCAAACTCTACAAAGAAACGTTTGTAGAGATCGTATTCGATCATGTCGAGTACGATCCCGACGATGAGGACCATACCTGGCTGGAACAATACGGACTGATAAAAAATGAAAACGGATATGCCGTTGTCGCCAATAACATATATAAGGCCAGGTATGTTAAGACTTTTTTTAAAGAAGTGAAAGCCTATGAAACCATATCTATAAAAGAATATTCGTTACCCGGAGACAGGCTGGATATGAAACGGATACTTTTCAATTTCGAAAAATATATCTCCCGGATCGGTGTCAGTGCATTTTACCGGAAGGGTAAACCCTATGAAAAGGCGGGTCAATTTCTTCTTACTGCCTGGCTTTACCAATTTGTACGGGGAGGAGATGGGGAACTTCGCTATGAAGTGCGCAGCGGGTTGGGGAGAATGGATATTCTTTTAACCTATAAAGGCAAGAAATATATCATCGAGACAAAAGTAAATCGTCACGATGATTTAACCGGGATAATCGAGGAAGGTATTCGGCAGCTTTCAAGTAAGTATTTAGCTTCGGAGAAGACTACTGAGGGATATCTTGTCATCTATGATACGAAGACACTGGTAGGTGCCGTTTGCGAACCGCAGCACCACCAGGCGGGAGACAAAAAGGTGACCAGTTTCACCATCGGCATAGGGAAAGCTTCGTAAAAGCCCGCTCGGTGCGTAAAAACGTAAAAATAGATTGCCATATTCCTTCTATTTCCCACAGTCAAAACCCATTTAGCATTTTCTAGCCCATTTTCTAGCCTGCCCCCTTTTTATGCGAAAACTGTCTTCTAATAAACGTCACACTTTTTCTATATTGAACCTTGAAATATTGTAATATCTATTTTAAAATAGACTTATGACTAAAAATGGCTTTCATATCATATCAGAATTAAAAATATAAAGAGGGAATATGGATATATGTGGAAAAAATGAGTATGAATTGATCGATTTGCTGGAGCGGCCTGGATTTTTGGTATCAGCTGCTATTGGGGATTTTGATTTTGAGGTAAGAATAGATATCATAAACCGTCTTGGTCAAATTGGGGGAGAAACAGCAATCCCTGTTTTGAAGACCCATGTGGAGGCGTACAAATATGGGACAGATGAAATTGTTGCGCGGGCAGCTAATAATGCCATTAAAGCAATAGAATTTCGAATAGAAAGGGAGAAAGAAATGAGACGAAAAAAACGCGCTGAGAAAAAAGAGCGACAAAAAAAAGAAGATGATAAAATTTTATCCCAAAAAAGACCAAAAGTGCTTTTCACCAATAGTACCGATTTGCAATTTGGTAGCGAGGGCCTGGGTTTAGAAACGGAAGGTATCCTCGTTGTGGATGATAATGAAAAGGATTTAAAAAAAATGGTTAACATCATTTCAAGGGAGGTTGATTTGCAGATTTTTGAGGCAAGAAATTTAGAAGAAGCTTTGGAAATTCTCAAAAAGAAACAAATCGTTATGCTTGTTACGGATATTGTTATGCCCATGTACAAAATTGCCGAAGAAGAATACAAAGACTTTGAAAAAAGAGGAACCACAAGACATTCCCTCCTCAAACGTGGGATATTCGAAGAACTAGTAGAGGTCTCTAAAACCAGAGAGGTTATAAAAAAGACTTCTGATTATTCGAAATTTGCAGGATTCATACTACTGGATGAGGCCCGCAAACTTATTCCATGGTTACCTGTGATCATTGTCTCTAAATACGCTAATCTTGAAATGGCTCAGCATGCCATTGGAGAGAAGGTTCAAGGTATTTTATCTAAAAAACAATTAAAAAAATACCCAAACATTCTATTGGAATACGTACGAACAAATTTCGTATCTGTGCATGAACGGCTCGCAAACCTTGGACGTGAGCGACTTCTAGATCTCATAAATGAATCAGACGAAGAAATGTTTACTTTGAGGGTTCTGATTCCTCTTTTTCATAAATTGGGTTATCGAGGGATTCTCTATACCCATGGGCCCAAAGAGTGTGGACTTGACCTTGTTTTTTATGAAGTGGATCTATTGGGTGTTCGGAGATATATTGGAGCACAAGTGAAAACAAAGAAGATCCATAAGAGTGTGGGGGGCCTCACCAGTAGAAATGTAATCACAGTCCTTCAACAGATTCAGCAAGCATTTGAGTCAACGCTTTATTTGGTTTCAGAAAAAAAAGAATTAGATATAGATCGAATTTTTGTAATTTCATCTAAATCCATTTCACATTTCGCACGTGAATATATACGTAAATCACTTATAGGTAAAGTATATGCTCAGCATATCGAATTTTTTGATGCAGAGAGGATTGTTGATTTAATGCTTAGCAATAAAGGATTCTGAATTATCACAAAATTATTTCCTTTTTGGTCTTTTAGATAACAATATTTAACCCTGAAATACAATCACTCTTGCTCGATATGGTTGAAGGGATATAATTACTATAAGGATATTTTATATTTTGTGCCAATACGTTCTCAAAGTCGAGTTTTTTTATTTTGGGAAATTGTAGATATGGAAAGCGCATTCGATGTATGTAAATTTCAAAAAGAAAAGAACGCAAACGAAACCATATTATCGTAGTAAAGCAGTAAAGGGGTCAGGCAAGTGCGCCTCACTGATAAAGGGGCCAGGCGAGAAAAACTGAGGCGAGAAAAACTAGTAGGTAACCTATTTCGATCTAATGAGCGTCCCCGTTTTTTTCTCTGACCTATCCCGAGATAGAAAATCCTATCATGGAGAAGGGAAAACCTATCAGCCGGAAGGGAAAACCCATCGACGGGATAGGAAATCCTATTGAATTGAAGGGAAATCCTATCGGTAAGATAGGAAATTCTATCAATTTGAAGGGAAATTCCTTCGCTGCGATAGGAAATCCCTTCGTTCCGAAGGAAAATCCCATCGCTGTGATAGGAAATCCCTTCCGGCTGAAGTGAAATCCTATCATCGTCATAGGAAGTCCTATCGACGTGAAGGAAAATCCTATCGACAAGATAGAATAAACCCTTTTTTACTAACAATTCACCTGGCTTAGGCTGCCAGGATATTCGCATTGTCAACGCTGCTCAGAGCATTCAGTTACCTGAGGTGCACCAGCGGGTAGGGTTATCCCAAACGGATGGGGTAGTCCTAAAGTCTATTAGTAAAATTATCGACCTGGACAGCCTGGAACAGAGCTTCAGGTCGCACAAAGTAATAATGTAAAGCACCTGTCTCCTATTCGCAAAGAAATTGACAAAACCTCCGCTTCAATTTATAATTTTGGCATGAAACATAAGAACATATTCGCTGGTATTATGAGAGAAATCTGCTGTAACGAGCCGGGAGCCGGCAAGAGGTTTCACTATGTTTATTTCATTTCTAATTGTTATTGAACTGATTGTTTTTAACTTGGGGATTTATTCGCTGGTACGAAAAAGGTGCGATTCGGTCTCTATGGCATTTTCGTATTCCGCGATTCTTACATTAGCAACTCTATCGCTATCTATCCAGTTATTCTTTTTCCTGGGGATTCACGGTGTATATTTTTTATTTGATATCGTGATAATCGTTTTTTCCGTTTTTCAGATTATTCATAATAGAGACGTTATTAAGAGAGATGCTCAAATTGTTTTCAGGTTTCTAAAAAAGGAAAAGTTATTAGTATTTATATTATTGCCGGTATTAATATATCTATCTTTGCAGGCATTTTTGCTTCCTCCGGGCAACCTCGACAGTATGGTATATAATTTAGCACGTGTATTAATGTTTAAACAGGAAGGAAGCCTGTTTCTTGAGAATTATTCATACTTTGGCCAGCCATCCTTCCCGGTTGGCTATGATTTGTTGTCATTCCTTTTTCTCAGGTTTAATTCCGATTTCGGTTTGGCAATATTTAGTTTCATAAGCTATGTAATACTAATCGTCGGAACCTTTTCAATCGTCGGTTGTTTTTACAACAAAAAACTGGCTGTGAGTATTGCGATAATTATTGCCTCTTTAACTGAGATTGTACTGCAAGCAACGACAACAAAAAATGATATCCCGGCCGCCGCGGTAGTGGTTGTTATTTTCCTGGCCGGATACAATTTTATAATCAGCCGGAGGCCTGTGCATCTTTATCTAGTAATCGTAGGCCTTTTATGGGGAGTGACAATAAAAGGGTATTTTGCCGGTTTTGCACTGCCTTTTATCTTATTCTATGCCGCTTTTCTGATATACAAGCAGGAGAATTTCTCTTTTACAGGTCTCTTAAGCCATATTTCCGTAAATAAGATCAAACTCAATTATAAATACTATATTATTCCAGTCGGTTTGATCTTATGTATATTCTTTTTTTACGGGCACAATATTAAAAAATACGGTAATATATTCGGAGAGAAAGGACCTGTGGTACGTAATCAAAATCAAGATGGGGTTATAGGAGGTATTCTCAATCTGGGTAGATACATTATCCAATCGGCAGAAATTCCAATAAAGTACGGATACAAAATAAATGAAATCCATGACGGTTTTCTCAAGGAACACAAATCAAAAGGAATGAAAAATAAGAAATTAAAAATCGATTTGTCAGGCAAATCGTTTTTAAGTGAAGATCATTCATGGTATGGTCCTTTGGCTTTCTTTCTTATTATTCCTGTTATTGCTTTCTCTGTTTTTTTTGCAAAAGGGTACGTTCGTGTTGTATCTCTCACCCTATCTTTTTACTTTATACTTTTATCGTACAAAGTAGCCTGGATGCCCTGGAACAATAGATATTTTTCACTATTCTTTGCCGGTTCCGGGATATGTATCGCCTATGTATTTAACAGGTTTTTGAATAAAAATAAACGTGTAATAAAAGGTATAAAGGGATTTATCGTTCTCATTGCCATTTATACGTTATTAAGTGCGACACTTCAGAATAGCCGGAGCCCCACTATCCCGAGATTCTCATCCGCAAACCTTTTTTACAATTTGTACAAATACGGATCGGGTGTGCTTGACGGAAATAGGCCGGTGAAAAAGTGTTTTGCCTGGTTAGGGAAAGTATCAAATAGACAATCTCAATATGAAATATTTTACCCCAGGAATATGTTAACCACTTTTATTTCTTCGGTGGAAAGAGACAAAAGAGTATTGGTCATGGGTTATTTTATACCTGTATTTCCTTTATTATTAACCAGGCCGGACCTGGAAATTACAGTATCCAGGTTGGGCCGGGTTTCTCTAAATAACAAGACCTACAGTCTAAGTAGAAAAAGCGATTATATGTCTGTTCGCGCAAACTATGATTATATTGTCATTTTAACTAAAGATGTAAAAAAATTTAAAGATATCTATAGACATATTCGGGATGAGGAACACGTTTTTTATTCAAAGGCGGGTTCTATATTCCGATTTAAGAAGGATACAGACCGGTGACACTTTGCCACCTGACAACTAAACGTACTTAAGCATCCCTTCGAGGGCTTTATTGGCACGTCTGGCGATTTCTGGGTCTATTTCGATCTCATACTTTTCTTCTTTTAACGAATCATACACATCCCGAAGCGATGTGCGCTTCATATTGGAACAAATCTTGGGCCGGAAGGCCGGGTAAAATTCTTTATCCGGGTGCTCCCGTTTCATTCGCTCCAGAAGCCCCTGTTCCGTTCCCACAATAAACTCTTTCGCATCTGACCTGGCAACATACGTTAACATCCCGTTAGTGGATAACACTTCGTCTGCCAATTCAATCACTTCCATCCGTGTTTCAGGATGTACCACAACTTTAGCTTCCGGGTAATGTTTTTTCATCTCCTGGATTTCCTCTCTTTTGATGCGGTTATGCACATAACAATAGCCCTCATAGGGAATGATCTTTTTCTCCGGCACCATTTTTTGGACATACATGCCCAGATTTTGATCCGGAACAAAAATGATCTCATCGGCATCGATGTTCTTCACCACGCTGATGGCATTGGCAGAAGTACAGCAGACATCGCTTTCTGCTTTAATTTCAACACTTGAATTAACATAGGTCACTACCTTTGCGTTTTTGTGTTTTTCTTTTAATTCAATCAATTCGTCCACCACGATCATGTCGGCCATGGGACAACCGGCATCCAGTCGGGGCAGCAGGACCTTTTTTCCCGGGGAGAGAATCTTTGCTGTCTCTGCCATAAATTTCACACCGGCAAAGACAATCATATCATGCTTTACCTTTGCTGCAGTACGGCTCAAGTCCAGCGAATCCCCCAGGTAATCCGCGGCCAACTGGACTTCTTCAACCTGGTAATTATGAACCAATAGAACGGCATTCTTGGCTTCTTTTAATTCCTTTATCTCTTGATGTAAATCTGTCATTTTGTTACCTTTTAACGTTAAGGGGTTATTTTATTACACTTCTCCCCTTTCGTCAAATGTAAAAAGGATTTTTTAGCCACGAAGGACACGAAGGAACACGAAGAAGAGAAGAAAAGATGAAAATTACAAATTCCAAATCACAAATTACAAACAAATTACAATGACCAAATTACAAAAATTAATAAGAAACGAATTACAACGATAATAATGAGGTACGATTATAGAAGCCACGTAATACAGGCTGACCGTGTATGAAAAGTTNNGGCGGTTTTTCAAAAGAGCCCCCTGGTCGCCGGGGGCCTATTTTTCTTTTAATACTGCTTTTCCTGTGGCGGTGTATATATAGATTCTGGGTATTTCCGCCACCCGTTTAAAGGATTTGATCACATAGGTTTTGCCCCATTTTTCTATTTCTTCTTCTTTATCAAAGGGGAACGGTGCGATGATTTCTCCGCTGTCCAAAGAGGCTTTGAACTCAAAATAACCTTCAATGGGATTGCCGTTGTAATTCAACACAACATCTCCCGAAGCAGAGTCCAGGGTTAAATCATAATCCGCACGTTGGGCGAGACTGATATACACACTCCCAGACGCCACTTTAAAATGGCTGGGTTTGGTAAGAATAATACCGCTGGCATCAATATCACCACTGGCACTCTTTATTTGAAAACTCCCTTTTGCATCTTTAATGTCAACATCACCGGAAGGAACTTTTATGGTGATGATTCCTTGCAAATCTTCTGCTTCCACATCACCACTGTAAGTTTTGACATAGATGTCCCCGGAAAGTTTTTTAACCCTTAGATCGCTGCTAACATTCCTGATATTGAGTTTTCCGGAGAGATCCTGGATGTCCATGTTACCGCTAACACTACCCAGGTCCAGGTCTCCGACGCAGTTCCATGCCCGCACCCCCCCGGAGATGGTTTTGGCATAAATGTTACTTTTTAAGCCTTCCACGGAAAAATCCCCGGATATTGAGTTAAAATGGATGTTTGTTTTTTCCGGTACAGTAACGTGCCAGGTGGAGTCCCCTGAGCCGGAGAGACGGAATTTATCTTTCAAAATCAGAGTACTGTTTTCTTCAATAAACTGGGGCTCAAAAGCAAGATTGGAATAGGTGTGAACAAAAAATACCTCGATATCAGGACCAGGACCTTTTTTCACCACGCAATCACCGCTGAGGGTATTGATCTTGACAGAGGTTTTGTTTTTAAAGGTCTTGTGGATTTCCTGCTTATTTCCACCATATATGTTTACCAGGAACAGGGAGCATAAGGCCATTATAAATAAAAATCTTAATGGTTTCATCTTATTTCTCCTTCAGGATTATATTTCCATTTATGGTTTTGATTTTTATTTTATGCTTACCGCCTTTGATTTGGGCTTTACCGTAAATGTACTTCCGGGGTGATCCCATACTGTAATCCCACTGGTCGGTTTCTTTCTGCCGGATGTTAAAGTCGCTGATGATTTTATAATTTTTCCGGCTCTCTTTGGTGTAGGATAATTGCAATTCGATATCCATTGAAAGACCGGGAGGCACCAACAATGTGATATCACCGCCCAGGGATGAGAGGGTAACGTGCCGATCTCCTTTAGCCGGGTCTCCGATCATGGTAACCCGGACATTGCCGCCCATGGTGGTGGCTTTGACCCAGCCATCGATGGAATCGATGGTGATATCGCCGCCCATGGTTTTGGCTTTAATAAATTCTCTGGCGGATTTGATGTGAATATCACCGCCCATAGTGGTCACCTTTGCGCCCTGGGGTGCATCGCTAACATTGATGGCTCCACCCATGGTGGTAATGCTTACGACTTTGCCGGTAGAACCCCCGGACCTGGATTTGACATTCTTATATATTACATTGCCGCCCATTGAACTACCTTTAACATCGCCTACCACGTTTTCAAAAAGCACACGACCGCCCATGGTTTTCACCTTGCCGTCAATATCGGAATCCGTTAATGTCACTTCCCCACCCATGGTTTTTAAGTCTATCTCACCTTTCAGGCGGCTCAACATCAACGCACCGCCCATAGTTTTGCCTTTAAAATTTCCTTCCACTCCTTCAATCGTAATACCACCACCCATGGTCCTTATTTTCAAATTAAACCGGGAAGGAACGTGGATATCAAATGCAGGACTGCCATAACTTTTAGACCTCGTTCCAGCATACCGGGATTCCACCTCCACACCCTCTTCAGTTTTATTAAAGGTAATTTTCCAATCCCTGGCATTGCCGTTTTTAAAACGAACCACTATGTCCACTTGCTGCTTTTGCCACCCTTTGATATGGATCGGACCACCGGATTTGAGATCAATATCCAGTGTTTTACCCGCTGAAACATTAAATGTTTTTTGAATCCTTTTGTCCGAGGATGTATCCCAGGCAAATCCAAAGAGTGCCAACAAAACAATCAATAAAACCAAAATAACTTTTCGTATCATCATGGTTAACTCCTTCAAATTTCCAGTGCCACCTCTATTTTAGTATTAGAAACCGATATTTTCGGCCGAAATTGTAATTTAGTACATTTGAGAGAGTTCAAAATTGCAATTTAAAACCCAAATTAATTCTTCTTGTTTCTTCGTGTTCCTTCGTGGTTTCGTAGTTTTCCGATTAGAGCAAATCCAATTTTCCCCGGATGACCTGGAAAAGCCCGGGCAATTCACCGGCTACTTTATCGATGATTTTAATAATGCGGTGAACCTCAGAACTGTCACTCTTGCCTTCCAATTGAAGGGTCTCCAGTTCCATCAGGATTTCTTCGAATGACTGGTCTAACTCCATCATGTGCATCATCTCATTTTTAGGTAGTTCTTCGATTTCAACCATTTCCTCATCCAGGGAACGTAAAAATTTAGAGATCAGCAGCGATTGTTCCAGAATTTTTTTTCGTGCTGTTGTAATGGGCAGGTAGGCGTACTTCAAGTCAAAGACTTCTTTGATTTTCTTATATTCCCGGGAAACAAGGATTTTAAATCTTTTGCGAAATTCTTGCGGCATATATGGCTTTTCAAGGCCATCAAATAAGTAGTTTTCGATGTCTGTGTAGTTGAAATTTTTCCTGTTGACAATTTGGTCGAACAACAATGCCCGGACGATGGTAATCCCGTTATTATTGTTTAAGAACCTCAAAATACCGTCGATGGAGTTGAGATCAAACTCTTCATCCTCGTCTTCCAGTAAATCTTCAAAATCCGGGAACACCGCCAGGTCATCCGGGTTTTGATCAACAAAATGAAAGATGGTGCGGCCATTAGGGAGCGGTGAAAACGTAATTTCTTTATTTTTTCCCAAAAGGGGACCCAGCGCAGTGCCTGGATAAGTCAAGGGCCTGGGGAACCGTTGATTATTCTTTAAATAAAAATAAGTATACAACAGTTGTTTTTCTACGTTAGGAAAGTAAATGTCCTGTTTAATCACCTTTTTGAGTGCATTCATAAAGAGTTTATCCAACTTTTCGACTTCAAAAATATGGGTCTGGTAATTTTCAAAGGAGTCGTATTGGATGGAAAAGATTCCTTCGTTAAAATCCAGGGATTTGGCGATAATGGTGTCGCCGAATTTGAACTCATGGGTTTTGTAGAATTCTTTAAGGTTACATGCCACAATCTCCAGGTTTGCCCCTTCCTCCAAAATATCTTCGATATTCAAGATAGGAACCTTTTGCAGATCCATCAAGTTGAAATAAATGTGTAGTTCCGGCATTTTCAATTTTATATTTTTGGTTTTTACCGGGGTATTGTTGTACATGAAGGAGATTTCATCCATAGGTGCGGCAGTGGGATGAAAGGGCAGCATGCGGTGCCCGGGTATGAATATTCCTCTCTTAATTTCATATGTGGTGGGCATTATACGGATGGGGATCTCCTCTAAAAATGTAATCTTTGGGAAGAACCGGTCTTTTTCTTCCACGAATTCATCGACACCCAGGATCAGTTTACGAAAATCTTGTTCATTCTTTTCGGTTCTTTTCACACCGGTGGATTGGAACAGGTCATCCATAGTAAACGGTTGTTGGATATCTGCCAGGTAATCGAAGACAATATCGGTTATGGTTTCATCTTTCATTTTGGTTACCTTTTAATTTATATTCCCATTTTGCTGCCTGGTTTGTGCCTTGCCGGGCCTCAAAACAGGTTTTTCTTTAAACCCGGACATATTGGCGATGATGGTCTGTGGGAATTGCTTGATATACGTATTATATTTCCTGACTGCTTCATTAAATCCCTGTCTTTCATCAGTGAATCGTTTTTCTATTCCTTTTAATTGATCTTGCAAAGCCAGGAAGTTTGGGTTGGTTTTTAGTTCCGGGCAGCGTTTCACCACCTCCATCAATCGCCGAAGCGCGCCGGATAAGGCATCCTGGGCCAGTTGGAACTGTCGGAACTGCTCCGGATTGGTTAAAGCCTGACCCGGGACCCTTAAGGCAGCACTTGCTTTTGTCCGGGCTTCAGCAGCGGCCTGGAAAGTCTCTTTCTCATCATTGGCATAACCTTTAACTATTTCCACCAGGTTGGGAATTAAATCGAGACGCTGTTGATACATATCTTCTACCTGGCTCCACTTCTCCTTTACCCCTTCTTCCAGCCGTACCATTTTATTATGAGTGGCGATGCCAAAGATGAACACTATGATACCAACAAACACAATTAGCCCCACCAATAAACCGCATCCCAGGGCCAATTTATATTTCATTGTGCCTGTTGCTCCTATGCCGAGATTTTCATTTTAATTGCTTCCATATGGTATTTTATACAACTAAGGTTAATATGTAAAGAAAAAATGAAGAAAAAAATAAGAATGGAAGAATGGAATGATGGAATGAGAATGGTGAGAATGGGAGAATGGTGGCAGGTAAATTATTTCTCTACTGTAGGCGCCTATTTGTAAAATATACTTGACAAATAGTTAGACTATTTGTAAAATAAAGTTATGATAAAGGAAAGATTAATTTTAAAAGAAATTGAAAAATATGTGGATTCGCCCGAAGCAATCATCCTGACAGGAATGCGAAGAACAGGGAAAACAACACTTCTTAAATATATTTATGAGAAAAACAATTCCTCTAACAAATATTGAAAACCTGGCCGGGCATTTAAAATTAAAAGATTTTTATATTGTCACCTTGAGTTATTCCGGTTTGAGTAATGTGATCTTTCCATTCTTATTATAGATTAGGGGAACCACTTTTGGATTTTTTGCCGGATTTTTGCTTGTCACCATTTTCTCACTTCGAGAATATACTATATCCGCCGCTAGAGCATACTATGTCCGCATCGAGAAGGTCCTATGTTCTCATTGAGAAGGTCCTATGTCCGTCGCTAGAAGGTGCTAGGTTCTCAACGAGAACATACTATATCCGCATTTACCAAACTGGAGATGCTGGCAGGTTTCTTTTTTTCATTTAGCCACAATTCAATGTAAGAGTCAGTTCCGATGCTGCTTAAAAGCCAATATTGGGTTTATTCAGTTTTCTACCGGAGAAAAATATTTTTCTACCGTAGAAAACTTTTTTTCTACCAGTAGATAATTTGTTATCTACCGTAATTAACTGGCTTAGATTAGACCCGGAGGTAAGAAAGGAGAAACCCCGGAATCTTATCCCAAGAAAGCAAGAACCTGATGCGCCAATATGGAGCGGAGATTGATGAATGAAAAAGTAAAAATGAAAAATGGAAAACATATCTCTTATACCAGAGACCTGGCGGGGCACCCAGCCCGGCAGTAATTGAAAAAATTTGTTGATTTTTTTCCGATAAAGCGTTAAAATACCAAGATGAATATCTCTTTACAGTTTGGAGTGAATCGATTAAAGCTTTAAAGGAGTAATTATGACTACGAAGACAGTGTCAGTAAAAGAGGCGCAAGCGCAGTTCCTTGAATTATTAGACTTAGTTTCAATGGGGAACCGGGTCGTGATTCAAAAAGATGAAGAACCCCTGGCTGAATTAGTGGGGATCAGTTCCCCCAAAAAAGGAAAACGGGTGGCTGGTTTAAATCGAGGAGCGGCCTGGGTCAGTGATGATTTTGATGCGCCACTGCCGGATGAGTTCTGGTTAGGTGAGCAGTGAAACTTTTATTGGATACTCATGTTTTTATCTGGTGGTTCAATGAACCCGAAAAACTTTCAAAAAAAGCATTGGCTGCCTGTGAAGATAACAAAAATGAACTAACCCTCAGCGTTGCCAGCATCTGGGAAATGCAAATTAAGATGCAGTTGGGAAAGCTGAGGTTAACTCAATCGATAAAAGATTTGATTTCAACACATCAGGCGACATACGACTTACAAATCTTACCTATCTTTTTAAATCACATCCTTGCATTAGATAATTTACCAGTTCATCATCGTGATCCGTTTGACAGGATATTAGTTGCCCAGGCAAGCGCTGAAAGACTGGTCATCGTCACCAAAGATCAAATTTTCAAAGAATATACGGTGCAATTGTTTTGGTAGTAGTAAACTAGGAAGGTTACCTTGTATTGAAATCCTGCCACTCTCTGGCAAAATATTTTTTATCACCGCAGAGAGCGCAGAGATCGCGGAGAAAAATTTTTATAAAAAAATAAAAACATCTCTGCGTTCTCCGCGTGCTCTGCGGTGAATAATAGCCTTTTTGGTTCCGGCTTGTTCTGGTTGTGGATAGGCAAATTTAGGCAAATTTTATACCCCGAAAACTCTGTAAACACCCCGACAAACTTTTCAAACACCCCGAA
>JABAOF010023136.1_pt1 | contig 41711 bp, 40 predicted proteins | sample 7062171 | NCBI WGS metagenome assembly JABAOF01 (sample SAMN14538628, study PRJNA623070) | marine sediment metagenome | biome: marine biome [ENVO:00000428]; feature: marine pelagic biome [ENVO:01000023]; material: deep marine sediment [ENVO:00002113] | place: India: Gulf of Khambhat ... | reverse complement strand
CCCATACGTGAAAGGCTGGGTGATTCTTCTGAAGCCCTTGAACTTGCAAGCGGAACTGGCTAATCTGATGGATTTTGATAAAGCAGTTGAATGGCACAAAGAACAAGCAAAATGAGGGAAACCCTGATGGCTAGGCGAATAATTGTTATTGGGGCAAACGCTGCAGGTGTAGAAGCGGCATCCGCTGCGCGAAAAAAAGACCGAACAGCTGAAATAACCCTGGTAACACAAGAAAAAACCGCTGGATACTCACGCTGTGGTTTGCCTTTCGTCATAGGCGGGCAGATAACGAGCTTTAAGGATTTGATCGTTTATCCACCTGCTTATTTCCAAATGTTAAAATTGAATTTGAAGACTGAGACGAAAGTTACAGCCATAAATACGAACGAGAAAATTGTCACTGCCGTCGATAAGTCTGGCGCCGCCGCGTCGTTGCAATATGACAGCTTGGTTATTGCTACTGGCGCTAATGCCTTTATACCTCCGATTAAAGGTCGTGAAAAGCAGGGCATACTTAGCCTTCGCACTTTGGAGGACGGAGAAAAAATCATGGAAGAGGTGCAGAACGGAGCCAAATCCGCCGTGATTATGGGTGCTGGCTTGATTGGGCTCGAAACTGGCGTTGCGTTGATTGAGCGGGGCTTAAAAGTAACCATTGTTGAGATGCTGCCACAGATTTTGCCACAGATGCTTGACGCGGACATGGCTAGGATGGTTCAGGGGCATCTGCAGGAAAAGGGTATGTGTATTCTCACGGAGAAACGCGTGGAAGAATTTCTCGGCGACGGCAACAAAGTGACGGCTATTATAGCTGGAGGCGAAAAAGTGGAAGCAGATCTATTTATCAGCGCTTTTGGCGTCCGTGCGAATACTAAGCTGGCGGTTGATTCTGGAATACCAACAGGTGAAACCCGTGCCATAAAAACGAATGGTCGAATGGAAACTGCTTTGAAAGACGTTTATGCCGTTGGTGACTGCGCCGAAGCTCCAAACTTAATAACGCGGAAGCCTGTTTGTGCGCAGCTGGGCACAATTGCGGTTAGGCAAGGTAAAGTTGCAGGTGCAAACGCTGGGGGAGGTTACTCCCTTTTTTCAGGCATAATAGCTTCGGCGGTAACGCGATTATTCGATATGGAAGCTGGAGTAACTGGTCTAACTGAGGCAGCAGCTAAAAGAACAGGACTTGAAGTGATCACAGGGAGCATCAGCTCCAAAACAAAAGCGGACTACTACCCTGGTGCTTTGCCAATAAGAGTTAAGCTCGTCATCGAAAAAGAATCGCAACGCATAATCGGCGCTCAGATCATAGGAGGCGAAGAGATTACGCAGCGAATAAACGCTTTGTCCTTTGCCATCCAGAAGGACATGACCGTGCGCGAATTGGCTAAGGCAGACACAGCTTACGCCCCACCGCTGAACGAGACATGGGACCCCATGGTGCTTGCTGCAGAAATGGTCCTGATGAAACTGCGCTAAAATCACAGCTTATCTCTTCTTTTGATTTCCTTCTTCTTATAATTCTGCGACTTTTTCTAAATTGTGATCAAGCAAGCAATATACGAATCCAAAAATGATGAAATGTTGCCTTAAAACTTCTAATTAGAGAGAACCTCGACAATGTAGAAATACATCTCCTTAAAATTTTATTTATAGCTAATTGTCTAAATTTCATCAATAGAAACAGTTTACACGTACTATCAAGTCTTTTACAATTAATTTCGAGAAATATTATCCTTTTAGTTTCTGCAAAATGTACTCGGTATTCGTATATTTTGGACATTAACTTATAATACTGGATTTATATGATTACACAATTCCATTCGCTTTTTAGCATTATTTTCTTATATGCTATCCATCGATAACTTTGTCTTAGACGGAAATTGCAATATTTTTTATTGATGCCAATTTTGCGTATTGGATTTTACTATGGTCATAAAGCCCGCTATCTTAAAAGGTGGCTTCAAGTGCTATCAAATAAACGATAGTTCTGTTCAGGAAAGCAATTTCTGACCGTGATCGACATTCAAAAAAATATTTGCTAAAGAAACTTAACCGGTATGCCAATAATTACCGCGCGTTTGTTATGAAACCAGACTGGCAGGAAAAGATGCCTCGAGAATTTTCCAGAAACACCATGTGATTCAAAACATTAGTGATCTTTTGAGTGTTAGACTGAAAAATCTTAAATATATCTTGTAAATATAACAGCGTGATTATATAACACCGTGATTGAATGAATAAAAAAATCACTGGAATACTCATCGGCATAATTGAGGAGATCTGAAATGCTAAAAGCCTTTTTGTTATTAAAAGTCGAGCCTGGTTCAGAAGATAAAATTTTGAATTTATCTAAGACCATCGATAATGTGGAAGAAACCTGCTTCGTATATGGAGCGTATGATATAGCAATGAAATTAAGAGCCAACTCGATGGATGAACTTGAAGATTTGACGACCAACAAAATCAAAAGCATAAGCGAAGTCCGAGCATCAGTATCATTGATAATTGTAAAGTGATGCGATATTATTATAAGAATTGCTAAACTGCGTTTTGTCCGAAAAACGGCATATTTTCTAACAATTCACGAAAAATAGCACTAGCCTTTGCAGTGTTGAGACCATGGGTCTTTAAATTAGAATTTTTGACATTTTTCACAGATTGAAATTCACTGAATCAGGGCTTGTCGCCAATGGATTTACTTCACTTTTACATCTTTCAGCGCGCGCTACCTAAGTGAAACTACTTCTTTAGATTCCAAATTTCTGTTGAATACTTTGTTTTTTCCAGTTCCGTGGTTAGCATGGCCTCAAATTTAGTGATATGTCCTGGAATCAATTTAATTTGGAATGCTTCAGAAAAACCGCGAATTAGAGCATTGTTTAGTTCTTCAAAAGACACATTTCTTTTTAGAACTGTGTTAACTGAAGTAACCCTTTCTTGGACAACTTTGATCATTTTATCCCGTATTTTTTCGCTTGGAACCTTCAATACTTTAAACATCAAGTTTATGTCGACTTCACGCAAAATAGTACCGTGTTGATGAATAACATTCATTGCTCGAGTCTGAGCATTACCCGAGATTTTCTTTCCTTCAACCTCTATATCATTAATTGGTTTAAACCGCGCTTGGATTCCCAGAAATTCAAGACCCGATATAATACCTGAACAAAGCGTTTCATAAGTATTCTGGAAATCATTAGTTACTAATCTGTGATCCTTATCTATTATTAAACTATAGGTTAATTCTCCATATTGATCATGAAAGACTGCCCCGCCACCGGTTCGTCTTCTAACATAATCTATACCTTTTACTCTGCAGAACTCAGTGTCAATTTCTTCGTTCATGCTCTGAAAGTAACCAATTGAAACGGCAGAAGGACTCCATCTAAAAAACCTTAACGTGTTTGGCACAAGATTCCTAGATCTTGCTATAACAATAGCTTCGTCCAATGCCATATTAAAAAAAGCATTTTTTGCTCCTGTATTTAGAAGTCGCCATTTATCATACATCTTTTTCGACCGCCATGATGATACACTTAGCGAAATCCGCAGAAGATGCACCTAGCAGAGTAGCGTTTCTCTTTGAAAAGAAATCTTCTATAAAAGAAGTTAATTCTTCTTCCTTTAACGTATGACCCACCAGAACCTCTTCTAATTCATCAATCAATACTTCTGGATGTACAAAAAAATCGCCAGTAATCCCTACTTCGGAGATTCTCAACCCCTTTTCAGACAGTTTGACTTTGATAAGTTTTCCACCTTTAACTTTATACTCTGCTTTGCCCATCGTTTATCGTTCTTTGGAATATTGAAGCATATTAATAAAATTTATCAAAAAAATATACGCCGAGGATGTCTTAACTTGAGGAGATGGCGCTAACTTAGCTCGCACTTGTTAATTCAATTTGAACAAAAGAATCAAAGAAATCAAAGCAAGCTTCTCCGAAATTTTCCCCTAATTAAAACAGAAAAAAGGAGGTAAACCTTAAAAGTATGCTAACTTTTATACAATCTTTACCTTTTGCAAGATGTAGTCGAGTATGAGAGCGAGGTAAAAAGACATGGTGATACAAGCTCTGAAGTTATTGGAAGAGATGAAATATTGAAGCTGAAGATATGGTTTTTGGAGACCAGACCACACTTTCTTCTTTTGTCGGTAGTAATAGTCTTCTCGGGAGCAAGTATTGCCTGGTATGATGGCGCATTTCATCTCGACTGGACGATATATGCTCTCATTGGCTTGATCCTAGCTCATATAAGCGTGAACGTTCTCAACGACTATTTTGACTATCGAAGCGGAGTGGACCTGAGGACGAAAAGAACTCCCTTCAGTGGCGGCAGTGGTATTTTACCTACATCGCAACTCACGCCAAAGCAGGTTTTCTGGTTGGGAATTGCCGCTTTTTTTATTGCAATATCTATTGGTATTTATTTTTTAATTATCAGGGGATGGCTTCTCCTACCGCTTCTCATAGTCGGGTCAATATGTATTTTGGGCTATACCCCTCTAATGCTTAAGACTAGATGGCCAGAATTGGTGGCTGGATTGGGTTTAGGAACTTTACCTGTGGTCGGAGTTTATTATATTCACACAGCCACCTATGCTGTCCCGGCTGTAATAGCGTCTATCCCCTTTGGCATTTTGGTGCATAATCTACTTCTGTTAAACGAATTTCCTGATGTTGAGGCAGATCGGACCGTGAACAGAAAAACGTTGCCTATTGTGATTGGAAGACGAAGGGCGGGTATAATCTATTCTATCCTGACTGCGCTCGTTTATTTTTGGATAATCGGCTGCGTTGTGATAGGAATAATGCCGATTTTTTCATTTATCGCCTTGCTGACTAGCCCACTAGCGATAAAGGCCATCCATGGAGCACTAAATCCTGATAAAATTAGTAATTTCACAACGGCGATGGCTAACAATGTTTTAGTGGTCTTATTAACTCCTGTGTTCCTCAGTGTTGGATATATCCTCAATGGATTTTTCTGATTCAAATTCTATATTCCTTATACTCGCTTGGTTTGAAGAAATAGTGTTAAATCCTGTTCTGAATGCAATATTCACGCAGTTTATTTAACCCAGCAAAAAACTCTTTCATCATCACGCTTAAAGAGTACATTCCCTTCGGCGTTACACTTATTCGCTCATTTTCTATCAATAATCCGAAAGTTTTGAAAAACCACAATTCGAGTTTTAGTTTTTTGTAAATATCACTGTGGAACCTGCGTTGAAATCGTTGAGGGTCAATTTTCATGCCAAAAAGTTTGGTCAACATATAATATTGTTGATGCTCCCTTTCAGTTAGTTCTTTCCAAAGAACTACAGGGCATTTGCCCCTTGATATTAACTTATCATATCGATCCAAAGAAAATGTATTCACATAGAAATCACCATTAAGAAAGCTTAATGCGCTAGCTCCTATACCAACATAATCATCAAAGTCAATTATGTATTCATCAATCATTCTGTCGCCTCTGGAAAAGCACCAGACGGTTGAAGCTTTATAGCCTTTTTCATGAAGTTCTTTTAGGAGGATTTCGTAGAAACTTTTTTCTCGAGATGTATCTATCCGTTTGAAAAGTTTTTCCATGGCAGTCATCTTGTTAGGCGATGGCATCAGAGGATAGAAGGTTGCCTGATCAATACGCATGTTTTTGAAGGTATTTATATCAATTGAAAATTTATCTATGGTTTGAGTGGGGAAATTAAAAATGAAGTCAGCGTTGACAGTATCAAACTGACCCTGAACCATTTCTAGTTTTTCTTTTGCTTCTTCTCCACTATTAGCTAATCTGCCCATGGACTTCAGAACATAGTTATCGAAACTCTGAATGCCAACAGATAGCCGATTAATTCCTGCCGCTTTGAGTGAGTCTATATTTTCAGAGTTAATTTCGCGGAGTGTTGTCTCGAGAGAAATTTTTCTTACGTCAAAATTGTCGTCTAGAAATTCGATAAAATCTAAAAGTTCGTCCATAAGTATTGTTGGTGTACCTCCGCCAAAGTAGAAATTGGTAAATTTAAACCCTTTTTGGATATAGAAATCTAATTCTTTTTTCAGGTTGTGAAAGTACAGTCGCACTTTATTTTCTGAAAATGAGTATCTATTGAAGCAGCAAAATGGGCATAATGTATAACAAAAAGGAACATGAATGTATAGTGGCAAAGAACTATCGAAGTGGGTTGCGGTTATCTGATGCTTTTGCTCACCGCAATCTTCCGTAAATCTCAAGAACTTTCTGCTCAATTGTTTCATCAAGAATCCAAGTAAATCCGTTACACTTTTGAATACCAACGTATTTTTCGCTCTCGTACATTTTTTAGTCCGAATTGATTATGATTAACGCAAACTGAAGCGTAAATCAATGAATTTCTTTTCATTTTAATATAAGGCATTCTTTACTCTTTTAATAGTATATTTAAATTTTAGCGTTGTTTAAAGGAAAAAGAATAGCACGTGTTTTATTGGATTTTTATGTATTTTTCATATATTAATAGTTCTTTTCTATTAAACTCGCTTTTATCGCTGTTTATCAAAAATATTTTTATTTACCCCAATCCATTGTCATTTGTTTAGGAAATTAAAATTATGACGACCATGAGCAGCAGCACTATAAAACGGGAAAGTAGAAGCGAGATACTACTAGAACGCAATCTTCTAACAAGAGAATATCTACTTCGATTGAATAAACGTTTATGCGATGGGTGTGGTTTATGTTCAGAAAATTGTCCGAAAGAAGCTGTCAAATGGAATCCACCCTTGGTTGTTGCAGGACGCTTGATGAGAAAACCAACCGTTGATTTCGATGTTGACAAATGTATTCTTTGCGGTGAGTGCGCAATCATATGCCCATTAGATGCTCTTAGAATGGAAATTGATGGAGTGGAGATAGCCACAATTGTAAAAAACGAAGCGTTTCCTGTTTTACTGAAAGAAGTCACAGTTACAAAAGAAAAGTGCAAACCAGAATGCAAACTGGTATGTCAAAAAGAATGTCCGACTCGCGCAATAAATGCATTGACTAAAGCCTCGAAAAAAGGGTCTGAGATCATTGAAATCCAGATCAATGAGTCATTTTGCATATATTGCAAGCGATGTGAATCGGCTTGTCCTTTTCAGGCTATAATCGTGAAAAAACCTTTCGCAGGAAAAGTTCAGTTAGACACAACACTTTGTCCAAAAGATTGCATGGCTTGCGTAGACATTTGTCCTGCCCAAGCAATTCAGCTAAATGAAGACAAAAAACCCCTGATCAATCTCAATTTTTGTGTAAACTGTTTTGCATGCGAAAAAGTATGTCCTGAAAAAGCCATTCATGTAGAACGGCAGTGGATTTATCACAGTGAAGTGAATTCAGCAGTTTGGCTAACTGCATTAGCGAAACTGACATCCATTGAGACTGTAACTAAAGAGTTAGCAAGTGATTCTGGAAGAAAAAGAGCCGTTCGAGTTTATGCACACCAGAAATCAATCATTGAGCAGAAATTTTTGGATGAACAAGAAGCAACAGACAGCAATGAGTGATTTTTTAACATATAATACGCATTTTATATTTTGGAGTAGTAAGCCTATATCGATCTTAAACCGATGAAGTCAAGTATTCTATTTTAGTCTGATTCTCACGCTATGTTTTTAATGTAGTATTTATAATAAACTGCACGAAACCTTAAAAACGAGGGGCATTCTTTCTATAAGCTCTATAAGCCCATGGGGAAAAAGAATTGGTCGGTGAAGAGACGCGCATTATAGATTTAGACGATTTTGATCCAAGTTTCAAATACGAGGTATCAAGAGAAATTGGTGGGCAAAACATTAAACTGTGCTTTAACTGCGGTATATGCACTGTCTCGTGTCCTGTTCGAAAAATCGATGACAGTTACAATCCAAGAAGAATAATTAGGATGATTCTTTACGGAATGAAAAATAAACTTCTCTCGGACGAGACTATTTGGAAGTGCGCTCATTGTCTAAGTTGTCTTGAACGCTGCCCACAGGATGTGAAATTTGCAGAAGTCATTGAAGCACTAAGAGTTTTGGCGGTGAAAGAGGCGGAGAAAGGCAAAATCAAAATTAATGGAGTCCAATTTAAATTTGACTCGACATTCAAAGAAAGTATCCATAGTAACGGAAGAGTCTTCGAGGCTGGTTTGCTCTCTAAATATATGTTTAAAAGAAGGGATCTGGGTTTTATTATGTCATTTTTCTCGCTTGGCTTGAAAATGTTTCGTAAGGGAAAAATAAGTCTTTTCCCAGACAAAATTAAGGCAATAGACGAAATTAAATTGCTATTTAAAAACTCATCAGAGTGATTAAAAGTGGAAATCTCTTACTATCCTGGATGTTCGCTCCAATCTTCAGCAAAAGAATATAAATTGTCCACGGAAACAATATGCAAACAACTGGGCATTGAATTGATCGAAATTGACGATTGGAATTGTTGTGGCGCACTAGAAGTTTCTTCTCTCAATTCCACTCTTGCCATGTCACTGGTAGCTAGAAACCTGAAAATCACTTCCTTACAATCCGCAAAACTTGCGGTGTCATGCAACGCTTGTCTCAATAACCTTTTGTCAGTTCAGCATAAATTATGTACTAATGACGAATTAAGACAGAGAATAAATAAAATGCTGAATTATGAATTTCGTGAGATTGAAATTAAACATATCATGGATCTGTTATGGACTGATGTGGGACTAGAGAAAATCGAAGATAATGTTAAAAAAGACCTTAAGGGATTGAAAACTGTATCTTACTATGGCTGTTTGTCGGTAAGACCGTCAAAGATAATGAAGTCAGATGACCCAGATGATCCAATACGCCTTGATCGGATAGTTTCTATTTTAGGAGGCGAACCTCTTGAGTTCACCAACAAGACGAAATGCTGTGGCGGTGGTATTCTGATGACCTATAGGGACAAAGCAATAAAAATGAGTGAACAAATCTTAACAGAAGCAGGCGAAAGGGGAGCAAAATGCATTTTAACAACATGTCCTCTATGTCAGTTGGCACTTGAAACAGTAAGCCAAAAAGTCAACACGGGTCAAGACGGGCATAAAATTCCAATACTTTACTTCACACAGCTTATTGGCTTGGCTTTTGGAATAGAACCCGGCAAACTAGGACTTAATAAAAACTTAGTTTCTCCTGAAGCAGTTATCAAATTTATTGGATAAGTTCAATTGGTGAAGTGGAATGGAAAAAGTCGGCGCAGTTGCAGTAATTGGTGGTGGAGTTGCTGGAATGTACGCAGCTCATGAACTTGCTGAATCTGGTTTCAGGGTTTATATTATCGAGGAAAAACCCACTATTGGAGGAAGAATGCTGATGCTCGACAAGACCTTTCCAACCAACGATTGTTCCATGTGCATATTGTCCCCAAAAATGGTGGAAGTTGCGCGAAATCAAAATATCGAGATACTAACGCTCAGCGAAATATTGAAAGTTGAAGGTCAAGTTGGAAATTTTGAAATAACTTTACGTCAAAACCCCAGATATGTTTCAGAAAGCTGCAACGCTTGCGGGGATTGTGCAAGAGTATGTCCAGTCGAGGTTCCTAACGAATTCGAGGAGGGGCTTACATGGAGAAAGGCAATTCATATCCCTATCCCACAAGCTATTCCCACCCGCTATTTAATTGATAGGAAAAGTTGTCTTGGTGTAGAATCCAATACCTGCGCTAGATGCAAAAACACCTGCAGTATAAAAGCAATAGATTACAATCAAAAGGAGAACATTCGCAAGCTTAACGTCGGAAGTATCATAATTGCTTGCGGAACAGACATTTATGATCCGAGCCCTCAAAGTTCGTTAAATTATAGACATAAGAATGTTATTACTTCTATGGAATTTGAAAGGATCATGAACGCAAGTGGTCCTACAATAGGTGAGATTAAAAAGCCTTCTGATGGTTCAAAACCTAAACGTATAGCTCTCATACAATGCGTTGGATCAAGAGAACCACGCAAATCAAGAGAGCTATGTTCTGCAATATGTTGTATGCAAGCAACCAAAGAGTGTATTGTCGTTAAAGAACATGATTCAGAGCTCGAAATCACAATTTTCCATATAGACATGCGTGCATTCGGAAAAGGATTCGAAGAATTCACAAATAGAGCCAAAGAGTTGGGAATAAGGTACGTTAGGTGTAAAGATGTTGATGTCAAAAGTACACCAAATAGCGACACCCTCAATCTTTTCTATGAAGATCCAGAAGACAGCAAGTTTAAAAGTGCAGAATTCGATCTTGTGGTTTTATCTGTTGGTCTTAGGCCCCCGAAAATGTTGCAATCACTGAGTGGCCAAATGGGTTTGAAGTTAAACGACCATGGTTATGTTGACACGAAAATTGAAAGTCCTTTGGAAACCAACGTTGATGGTATATATGTCTGTGGTTCAGTGCAGGGTCCTAAAGATGTACCTGACTCCGTTGCGCAAGCATGTGGTGCGGCTGCGAAAGCCAAGTCGATTCTCTGGAACGTCAGAAATCAACTGACTGTCGAAAAACAGTATCCGTCAGAAAGGGAAATATCCGATGAACCACGAATTGGAGTATTCGTTTGTCGATGTGGAGCTAACATTGGTTCTGTTGTTGACGTACCAGATGTGGTAAAATATGTACAATCACTTGAAAATGTGGTATTCTGCGAAGAGAACCTTCACTCATGTTCTAAGGAGGCTCAAGAAAATATCAAGAGAATAATCGAGGAGCATAAACTCAATAGAGTGATAGTTGCAGCCTGTACTCCCAGGACTCATGAGCCTCTTTTTCAAAATACGTTAAAAGAGGTCGGGCTGAATCCGTACCTTTTTGAATTTTGCAACATCCGTGAGCAATGCTCTTGGGTGCATAGAAAAGAGAAAAAAAAGGCGACAGAAAAGACAAAGAACCTAATAGAGATGATGGTTTTCAAAGCAAAATTGTTAAAACCATTGCATGGTTCCTTGATCCCGCTAAACCAGAAAGTTCTTGTGATCGGCGGTGGCGTATCTGGGATGACCGCAAGTGTTGATATCGCATCGCAAGGATTTGATGTATATCTTGTTGAGAAGGAAAAAAACCTCGGCGGTTTCCTTAGAAATCTCTATAGAATACAAGACGGAACTCCCACAAGCAAAATTTTAGCAGACCTTGTGAATAAAGTTGATAATAATCCTAGGATTATTGTGATGCTTGAATCAGAAGTTGAAGAAGTGCAAGGTCACGGTGGAAATTTCAAAGCAAAGATACGGGTCAAGGAAGACCGGCGGGAAATAGATTTCGGAGCAGCGGTCGTCGCAATTGGAGCCAAATTGCTTATCCCCCATGACTACTATCAATTTGGAAAAAATGATAGGTTAATAACTCAGTTGGATTTGGAAGAGCTTCTCAAAGGGAGATTTGATGCTAAAACCGTCGCCATGATTCAGTGTGTTGGTTCAAGAAATAAAGAACGGCCGTACTGCTCTCGAGTTTGTTGCACTGAAGCCATAAAAAACGCGATACGAATTAAAACGAGGAAACCTGAAACTGAAGTGTATATCCTGTATAAAGATGTCTGTACCTATGGCATATGGGAGCCCTTGTACAATATTGCAAGACAATTAGGCGTCTTGTTCATCCGCTACACTGACGAAAATAAACCAGTTGTCAATCCCGCAAATCTTTCATTGATGGTACCAGAACTTCTAATGAATGAAAGATTGACTATTCATCCAGATTTAATTGTGTTAAGTAGCGCGATAATTCCAAACGAAGACAACGAAAAAATCAGTCGACTATTTAAAGTTCCTCTGAATCAGGAAGGCTTTTTCCAAGAGGCACATCTGAAGCTTAGACCTGTTGATTTTGCTACAGATGGTATTTTTGTTTGTGGAACAGCCCACTACCCAAAGATGATAAATGAAAGTATAGCTCAGGCGAGTGGAGCAGCCTCAAGAGTTACAACTTTTCTCTCTAAGGGGTATGCAACCAGCGAGGGGACCTCAAGCCGAATAGATAGGGAAAAATGCTTAGGCTGTGGAGTATGCGAATCAGTCTGTCCGTTTCACGCAATAAAAATTGGAGAAGATGAAGTTGCAGAGATTATCGCCGCAACATGCAAAGGGTGTGGTGTCTGTGCTGTTTCATGTCCAGCTAAAGCGATTACAACCCCACATTTTACCGACCAGCAAATCGTAGTGCAAATTGACTCTGCAATGGTGATTTGATGGAGAAAAATGCTGTAGAGAGACCTAACGCCGAAAAAGATTTTGAGCCTTTGCTAGTAGCATTCTTGTGCAATTGGTGTTCCTACGCCGGTGCCGATCTTGCGGGTGTCTCAAGATACCAATATCCGCCTAATATAAGAATAATCAAAGTTATGTGTAGTGGCAGAATAGATCCATTCATGGTTTTTAGGGCTTTTCACAAAGGTGCCGACGGTGTTCTTGTGGCAGGTTGTCATCTTGGTGATTGCCATTATATTGACGGAAACGAGCACACGAAAGAAAGAATGGAGCAAGTTTATAGATTAATTGAAAAAAGCAAGATTCCGCCCCAAAGGTTTAGGCTCGCTTGGATCTCAGCATCAGAAGGAAAGATCTTTGCAGAACTGATTCGGGAATTCACTAAAGAGCTAAAAAAACTGGGACCTCTATCCAAAGAGGTTATAGGTGGCATATCAACCACTAGCAAAGTCTCAGCAATGGAGAGTCTGTTTCTTGAATTTCCAGTGAGATGGTTAATGGCCAAATCAGATATATTGACACGAGAAGAAAACGTGTACGGGGAAAGGTTAGATAATGAAGAACTAAAGAAAATCTCTGCTGACTTCTTTGAGACGCAGCACCTTAAGCATTTAATACTGCAAGTAATCAACAACAGACCAACTTCTCTCCTGAAGCTCTCTGAGAAGCTTAATACACCAGGCAAAAGAGTCCTAGACTGCTTGGTAGAATTGAAAACAGAGGGTCTTGTTGACACAGTTGGGTTTGAGGATAACTATCCCGTATATCTACATCGAGGTGAAGCTAAAGAATGAAAGGTTCGGTATTGGTTTTAGGAGCTGGGATTTCAGGGATTCAGGCATCACTTGATCTTGCTGACTCTGGCTTCAAGGTTTATCTTGTGGACAACCAGTCAAGTATTGGAGGTATTATGCCTCAACTTGACAAGACTTTTCCAACAAATGATTGTTCAATGTGTATTCTATCACCAAAGCTAGTCGGTACGGGAAGACACCCCAACATCGAGATAATAGGCAACGCTGATGTTTCTGGCTTCAGTGGAGTTCCAGGGGATTTTAAAATCAAATTGATAAAGAGACCAAGATATGTCGATCCTGAGAAATGCAATGGTTGTGGAGATTGTTCAAGAGAATGTCCGATTAAAGCCCTGGATGTATTCAATAGAAATCTCACCAAGAAAAGCAGCATTAGTGTAATGTATCCTCAAGCTGTTCCATTAGTGTATTCAATCAATCGAAAAACTTGTATAGGTTGCGGACTTTGTGCAAAAATATGCAAGAAGGGTGCAATCGATTATAGCCAGAAAGATGAGCCAATTGAATTAAATGTTGGGGCAGTAATAATTGCTACTGGCGCGGATTTGTACGATCCCTCTACCACTAGGAAGTACAGGTATTACCATCCAAATGTGCTGTCAAGCGCAGAATTTGAAAGAATACTTAGTGCTAGTGGTCCTTATGGAGGCACAATCCTTCGTCCATCTGACGGAAAGCGACCTAGGAAACTTGGATTTATACAATGTGTGGGTTCAAGAAATCCTAGCATCGGTAGAGAACTTTGTTCAGCAGTCTGTTGTATGTATGCTACCAAAGAGGCAATAATTGCCAAAGAGCACGAACCTGAGCTCGAGATTACAATTTTTTCTATAGACTTGCGCGCTTATGGAAAAGGATTCGAGGAATTCATTCAAAGAGCAAAGGATGAATACGGGATACAATATGTTCGGTGTAAAATTCCTGAGGTCCTGGTAAAAGAAGATACACAGAATCTTGCAGTCTCCTACGAAGATCCAGTTGACAATAGTCTCAAAAGTATGGATCTCGACCTTGTTGTTCTCTCAGTAGGTTTGGTTCCTCCCGAAACCCTATCTTCAAATAAGAACGTAATGGGTTTCAAATTGAACAAATTCAGATATGTAGATACCCAATTGACAAATCCTGTTAAAACTAGTGTTCCGGGCATATTTGTTTGCGGCGCCTGTGAAGGTCCAAAAGATATTCCCGACTCAGTTACACAGGCAAGCGCAGCCGCTGCAAAAGCAGGAGTACTTCTTTCCTCAGCTAGAAATCAATTAGTCACTCGGAAAGAATATCCTAATGAAAAGATGATTCCTGACGAACCGAGAATCGGAGTCTTTGTTTGCCATTGTGGTATAAACATTGGGGGAGTTGTAAATGTTCCAGAGGTTGTTGACTACGCTAAAACATTACCCAGTGTAGTTTATGCAGGGAGAAATCTCTATACATGCTCACAAGACACGCAAGAAAACATCAAGCAAGTAATAAAAGAATATGAACTGAATCGGGTTGTGATAGCATCATGTACCCCCAGAACGCATGAGCCCTTATTCAGAAACACTTTGAGGGAAGTAGGACTAAATCCCTATCTCTTTGAGTTCTGTAACATCCGTGAGCAATGCTCTTGGGTGCATATGCATGAAAAAGAAAAAGCAACAGCAAAATCAAAAGATCTTGTTAGGATGGCAGTTTCGAGATCCAAATTACTAAGACCTCTTAAGTCTCAGCAGGTGCCTGTAACAAAAAGTGCTCTAGTTGTTGGTGGCGGAATATCCGGAATGACCGCAAGTCTTGATTTGGCTAATCAAAACTTCCAAGTTTTCTTGGTGGAAAAACAAAAGCAACTTGGAGGTTTCCTTCGGAATATCGATAAGCTCCAAGATGGAGCTTCCATGAAAGAAATTCTTGAAAGCAACATAAAGAAAGTTGAGAATCATCCGAAGATTAAGGTATTTACTGGGTCTGAAATCGCTGAGATCAAAGGCTTCGTTGGAAACTTTATAGGAAAAATAAACACCCCGAAGAACTCGGAGGAAATTAAATTCGGAATTGCAATAATCGCCGTTGGACACGAAACCTTTGTACCAGAAGGCCTCTTCCACTTCGGTGAAAATGATAGGTTAATAACTCAGTTGGATTTGGAAGAGCTTCTCAAAGGGAGATTTGATGCTAAAACCGTCGCCATGATTCAGTGTGTTGGTTCAAGAAATAAAGAACGGCCGTACTGCTCTCGAGTTTGTTGCACTGAAGCCATAAAAAACGCGATACGAATAAGGCGTTTTAATCCAAAAACTGAGGTTTATATTCTGTATCGTGACATTTGCTCCTATGGAGTATGGGAATCTCTCTATCGAGAGGCGAGAGATCTCGGGGTCGTTTTTTTGAGATACAACGAAGACAACTTACCGAAGATAGATCCAAAAGACTTGGTAATTGAGACATACGAACCTTTGCTTGAGACAAAGCTGCGACTGAAGGCAGATTTTGTTGTATTGAGCACTCCAATGACGCCTCCAAATGATGCTGAGATTCTAAGTCAAATGTTCAAGGTACCCTTGAATGCAAATGGATTTTTCTTGGAAGCGCATATGAAGCTTCGACCTGTTGATTTTGCTACAGATGGTATTTTTGTTTGTGGAACAGCCCACTACCCAAAGATGATAAATGAATGCATAACACAGGCTAGTGCGGCAGCGGCACGTGCTTGCACGATATTATCGAAAGACTATATAGAATCAGAAGGTGCCATAAGCATAGTGGATAACAACAAGTGCAAAGGCTGTGGGAGTTGTATTGAAATATGTCCTTACAATGCAATTGAACTTCAATCTGAGGAATTGGTATTAGAGAAGGTTGTTTTTCTAACACGGAAAGCAAACATTAATCCTGTAGTCTGTAAAGGATGTGGATCTTGTGCTGTTGCTTGCCCTGTAGGGGCAATTACCCCCCAACATTTTTCAAGTTTACAAATTGAGGCAAGTTTGAAAGCAATAAATATGGAACAAAGATGCTAGGAAACGGCATAAAACCTCCATGCTTAGTTAAGGAAATCTTGATAAACTTGGTTGCCTAGCCTTGAATCTTGGTTCTGGAAAATGATGGATATGTTGCAATCATAATTTTTCTTCTTCAGATTTTAATGTAATGTCAACTTTGGCGGCTGCACAGCTACCCTGTGAAATTGAGTATCTGACGTTTTTTAACCCACTAGCGGCGCCTGCGACAAAAACATTTTTTATATTTGTGCCAACAGGTTTTTCTTGTACTTCGAAAAATCCGGTGTCCGATAAACTTAAATTCAACTTATCCTTGAAAAAAACATTGGAGGGATCTGGAACCCCTCCAACAGAAAGCACCACAATATCCGATTCAAGAAAAATCAGATCATTTTCCAATGTATCTTCCACTTGAACCAAAAGAACAGCTTTTTGTTTCTGCTCGTATACTCTAGCGGGTTTTCCCCTCAAAAACTTGACACCCAGCAATCTAGCTTTTCTATATTCAAGCTCACCTTCGTTCGGTGCTCTTATATCCATATATACTATTGTAATCACAGTTTCCGGATGTATTTCTTTAATTTCTAATGCGAACTTTATTGCATACATGCAACAAAAAGAAGAACAATATGAATTTGTATTCAGATCCCTCGAGCCGACACATTGAATTATCGTTATGGAGTTGGGTTTCCTAGAATTTGAAAGTCTCAAAAGCTTTTTCTTCTTAAGCATGTCCTCTAATTCTAGAGAAGTTATAACGTCTTTGTATTTTCCATAACCATAATGCTTCAAGTATGAAGGATTATAAGGCTTGAACCCAGTAGCTAATATTAATGCGTTAGCAGATAAACTCTTTTCAGTGTTTAAACTCTTAACTTTAATGTCAAATTCTGGGAATCCTCCTTTTATGTCGCAGACCTCGGAGTTCTTCAAGATTGTGATGTTTTTCTTGCCATCAATCTTGCTCAAAAGATTTGAAATTAAATCCGACGCGTTCTCGCCAGTTGGGAAGATCTCGCTAAGGTTCTTTAGGTTTCCTCCAAGTTCTTCTTCTCTTTCCACCAAAAAAACCTGGTATCCGAAATCTGCTAGGTCTAATGTAGCTTGTAGACCAGCAACTCCAGCGCCAACCACTAATACCTTACCTATCATCATCATCACATGTTTTTCATCGAATTAGGTCCGAACTGCTTGATCTCTTCAGTAAACTCTCTCACTACTCTTGCAAACTTCGGTCCTTCAGATGCAGATATCCATTCCAGTCTCAATCTTTTGGCTTCAAGCCCTACGTACTCTAAAGCTTTCATGGTTTTCATAATCCTCTTCTCAGTATTGTAATTGCCATTTACGTAATGGCAATCACCAAGATGACAGCCTGCAACCAAAACTCCATCTGCTCCCATAAGGAAAGCTTTCAAAATGAGGGTGGGGTCAACCCGGCTTGAACACATGACTCGTATTAGTCTCACTGTTGGCGGATATTGAATTCTACTAACTCCTGCTAAATCTGCTCCCGCGTAGGAACACCAGTTACAAGCGAAAACCACAATTCTAGGCTCAAATTCACTCAAAATCAATGTTTCACCTTTTATCAATCAGTTTTGAAAGGAAAACCGTTAGATCTTCAACTTCAATATCAAACTCTTTTATCGGTGGTTTTTCGTTCTTTACGCAATTCAGGTGCGCAAGGCATTTGGGGCATGCCGTGATTAGCCTTTGTGACTTCGTTTCCATAGCTTTTTCCAGTTTTTCCACCAGTAAATATTTAGTTTGCTGATCGCATGAAATCCAAGCAGATACGCCACAACACTGTGCGTCTTCTCGAGCTTCATTGAGCTCCTTCAGTGTTACTCCTTTAACATTTGTTAGGATATTCCTGGGTGAATCGAATACTCCCATATGTCTTCCGAGTCTGCAGGGATCATGGTATGTAACTCTGGTGTTCTTGGTCTCAATGTTTAGCTTATCCAAGTTTTTATCGAGTATTTGGGATATGTGTACTATTTCCAAGTCGAGTTCGTAGTCTTTTGAGAATGTTCTGAAACATTCTGCACAAGAGGTGATAAGAGTTTTTATCCCTGCCTTCTTTATTTTATCTTCATTATATTCCCTTAGTGCATCGAAAGTAGCATCATCACCCTGCCAAAGTAGATCATGTCCGCAGCATCTTAATGATAGAATTGAGGGTATAATTCCGATTCTGTTTAAAAGTTTGATGCTTGACTCGCCAATCTCTTGGAAATTCACACCGACATCGAGGAAACAATCAAAAAAGCCGAGACAGCCGGGAAAATATGCAATGTTGCTATCTTCTTTTATCTCTCCTTTGAAGTCAGTCGGCACTCCTTTGGCATCAGGATAGTTGGTCATGATTTTAGAGATAAGTGAAAAAATTGATTTATGAGCAACTACTTCTTCGTCAACTTCTTGCTTTCTCATGTCTCGAACGAAATCTATGTAGTTAACATCTTGTGGGCAGTACTGTGAGCAGAGTCCACAGGTAAGACATTCCCAAGAAACCTTTCGTTCATTCTCTGTAATAAACTTGCTAATTCTAAGGCGGGGAGAATACTTAGAAATTTGCCTTTTTGGACAAATTCCTGTGCACAATCCACATTGAAAACAATTATTCACTGTTGACACGAGGTTCCCTCAAAAGTTTATTAACTTGAGATGCCGCAGCACCCGCCTGAGATAGGGAATAATCTATATCTTTAGGGCCGCATGCTGTGCCCGCCACAAAGATTCTATTCGAGTTTGTTCTAGAAGGGGTATAATTAACGTTAAAAAAACCCAGTTCATCCAATGACAAATTCATCATTTCACTCAACTTTTTTGTTTCCGGAGGGGGTATACCTCCAACGGAAAGAACAACCATATCGGATTCAATGCTGTGAGTTTCACTTGTTAAAGTATCTTCGAAATTTAGGATTAAATTATTATTCTTTTCAAAAATCTCAGCAGGTCTGGTTCGGATAAATTTTACGCCGATTTTTCTGGCTTCCAAGTATAGATTCTCATAGACAAAAGGGGTTCGAATGTCCATGAACATAATCCTTACGTCTATTTCGGGATATTCTTTTTTAATTAGGAGTGCATTTTTGACAGTATAGGTACAACAGAAAGATGAACAGTATATATTTGCCTTTGCATCTCTAAATCCGACACATTGAACAAATGTTACTGATTTTGGTTTTTGGGAGTTCGATCGTCTTGCAAGCTTTCTTTCTTTCATCATTATTTCTAAATCTATAGAACTTACGACATCTCTATATCTACTATATCCATATTCCATCTTTTCTCTTGGATCATATGGAACGAAACCTGTTGCAAGCACTATCGTATCAACATCGAAAGTGTTATAATTACCTGAGATGTCGATTACCACTTCAAAAGCAAGTTTTTTTTCTGTAACTTTGATGAGAGTTGAATCCAATAGAACTGAAATCTCCTTGCGTTTTTCTATTTTTTCCTTGAAGTTGTTTAAAAGCTCCTCTGCTTTCGCATTTGCAGGAAAAACCTTGTAGAGTTTTCTCAGATTTCCCCCGAGTTCTATTTCCTTCTCGACTAGGTATACCCGGTGACCCATCTCGGATAGGTCTAGTGAAGTTTGCATTCCCGAAACGCCGCCACCCAAAACCAAGACTTTACCCATTTGAAACCCCCAATTTCTCCAAGAATCCATCTAAGCGTATCTTATGACCGACTGAGAGTCCAAGCTCCTTGGCTTCAATTCCGAAAGCCAGCCCAAGAAGTTCAGCATAGAATAGAATTGGAATATTTAATTCTTTATTGAATTTCCTTCTAGCTATAAACTGACCCATATCAAATTGTTTGAAACAAAATGGGCACCCGACTATTATTGCATCGACTGTGCCTTTTCTTTCGATTGACTCTACCGCCAATAATTGAGAAGTATCTAAATCGCTAAGTGATAAAACCGATCCGCAACATTGTTCTAGTCCCAGAGGCTTGACGATTCTAGCTCCTGTCAATGCTACAAGATCTTCTAGTTTTTTCGGATTTTCTGGATCATCGAATCCAAGAATTTCGCTTGGTCTAAGAATGTGACAGCCATTGTGGCAGGAAACAGATACATTCTCAAAGTTCAGAACGATTTTTTCCTTAATCTCTGGTAGCCCAACGATATCGTATAACAATTGGTGAAAATGAATGGCCCTTGATTTTCCTTTGTATATGATAGGTGAAGGCTCAGACTGTGCCTTGGAGGTCCCAATTTGTTTCAGAGTTACGTTAACTCTACTTCTCAAATGAGAGTCTCTTAACGCAAAAATTGCTTTATTCAATGAGGCAAAACATCCGTTACATAGAGTTAGAATGTCTAAGCCCTCTTTCTCCGCTAGCGCAATATTCCGAGCTGAAAAAACTAGCGAGGTGTAGTGATCTAGGGCTTCTGTTAGCTCACCGCAACAACCAAAATCCGCGATGTCAACTAGCTCTATCTCAAGAGCCTCAGCAATTTTTCTAACCGAAGCTTCGTAATTGTAAACTTGAGTAGGAACATTGCATCCCAGAAAAAAAGCAAATTTCATTAAATCCACTCTGTTAGTCCTGTTATTTTGGCAATTTCCTTGTAATCCTCTGAAACATCGGTTTTTAATTTCGGTAGCCCTAGTTCCATTCTTCTTTGTTCTGTGAATTTGGAAATGTCACTGCTACGGCCACAACCTAAAATCTTCTTGTTTCCTTCTTTCAAGGATAAAGGAGCAAATCCGTTTTTCGATAAAGAATTTGTAATTGCATGTATGATTTCATTTGGTTTGACACCTTGAGGACATCTTTCTGAACATATATAGCAAGTTAAGCAGTACCAGATGAATCTATTATTACTATTAATTTTATTTTCTTTTTTTTGCTTAACAATCTTTCTCGCATTATATTCTGGGATTATTCTTGTAACAGGACATCCGCCACTGCAGGTTCCACATTGATAACAAAGATTGATATCATCCATATCCTTGGAGGTTCCTATGTCCAATTCAAATCCCACCTGCAGGCTCGGTTTGCGTGCGTGCCTTATTTATTGAACTTTAATGAAATATAAGTATGTTATATATACGTATTGATACAGCGCGAGCTTTTTTGATATTCATTATTGTTGATTGCATTTCAGAGATATTCGCATAATGTTTTTCTTTCGAATGGTAGAAAAAGCATAAATACGTATAAAGGCGTTATAAAAATCCAAAATGGAGATAAAAGGAGAGGATAAAGTTTAATCCATTAGATAGTATGGCTTGGACAATAGGCGTTATAGGAGTTTTGCTCGGAACGGCTGCTGTGCGACTTCCGTATAAAGCTTCCGCAGGTTCGGTACCAGAAGAGGCAAAGAGCATGAGAATAGCTTATTCAATTGCATTGGGCGCAACTGGATTCTACCTATTCATCAACGGACTCTATATCAATTTCACAGGGGCTTTAGGGACTTTTGTCGACCACTGGCCAGTTCTATTCGGTGGTTCTGCTACACTTGGAGGACTTGTCGTCGTTGCAGTTGCAGTGGCTCTATACAAAAACGTAAGTTTGTCAGTAGTGTCCTATTTCGCTGCCATCATTGGTGTTTTCCTTGCAGTGGATGCCTTAGCAATACTTGACTACGGGCTCACTAGGAATCCTTTATTGGCAGCTTTAGGGTACCTGTCAGCATCTGGGGCATTATGGGGTTCTGCTATCGGAATTAATTCTGACAAAAAATACTTGAGATGGCTGTTTGCGGTTCTTGCAATAATATTTGCAATTGCTTGGCTATATCAAGGTGCCAATTTTACCTTGGGACACCTAGAGCCCTGATATGTGTGCACTAACTATGATGTCCATAAACCTCACTATTTTTTTTAAAAAAAATAAATATGTTATATTTATAAGGCAGGATTTTTTCTTGATGAAGAAAATAGAGGCAGTACATTGACACAAGAATATTCGCTGAATAATAGTCTGCGTGGTTCTTTTGAAAAACAGCTTTACAGTATAAAAGACGAAATTGAAGTAGAGCTTTCAAAACTTGTTTCGAGATATGCCAAATTAAGGTTTAATGAATTAATAGATTATGCAGTATTATCGCATGGAAAGAGACTGAGACCTCTATTGGTCATACTCAGCGCCCAGAGCGTTGGAGGAAATCGAGAAAAAGTGATGAAACTAGCCTTAGCTGTAGAATTATTACATACTGCAACTCTAGTTCATGACGACATTCTGGATCAAGACAAATTTAGACGTGACATCGTTGCGGTTCATGAAAAATGGTCTACAAATGATGCCATACTGACTGGAGACGCATTGATCTCTCTCGCCATCAACTTGCTAGCTGACTACGGAAAAGATGTAACTAAAATCGCTTCGGAAGCTGGTCTATCGCTTTGTGATGGCCAATTCATGGATTTATCAATGACGTCTCTTAAAACATCTGAAATCGAATATTTAGAAAAAACAAGAAAAAAATCCGCTTCTCTATTCAAAGCTGCAACTCATTGTGGCGCTAAAGCTGGGGGTGCTTCTGACTCAGAAGTAATATGCTTAAAAGATTTCGGCGAACATTTGGGCATAGCCTATCAACTGAACGATGACCTTTCAGACATAACTTCCATGACAGAAGGTATTCCAAAAGATCTTAGAAAACGTCGAATTACTCTTCCCCTAATCCATTTATATAAATTCAGTAACTTGGTTGAAAGAGAAGAATTGGAGCGCGACCTTCAAATTCTAGAGGTTAACGATGTATCTCTCAAAAAGACTTCCCTCTCCAGAATTTTGCAGAATCTAGAAACCAAAGGTTCTCTAAGTTATTGCAGAAAGCAAACCAACAAATTTATCGAACTCGCAATCGCAGATATTGAACCCCTAGAAGAGACTGTTTCAAAGCATTATCTTGTTCAAATGGCTAAAACCATTAGGTACAATGTGTATCCATTACATTTCTAAGAAATAGCTTAAATAGAATAGCGCCTGCTTTGTGTCTTACGTGAAAGCATCACCTTCAACTTGTTCAATCCAAAGCGATAGCCTTTTCTTGTTCTCGGATTGCCTACTGAGTTCAAGGATTCTTGGACCGCCATCTCCAATTACACCAACTCTTTTTTGCTTCGTGTCGTATTTCAACTTATGCACAAAGCCAACTTATTTTTAGGTTCGCCCCCTCAAATCCCCTTTTTTTCGGAATAACCTTTTTTTAGAGTATTGCTTCTAAAATAAAATCCATTTGAAGGTGTGGATTTGATTTCTGTCAGAAACTAAAGGCGAAAACATGCCTTAAATATTTCGTGAAGGCGACCGGATTTATATAGATGCACACGCACATTCGGGGTTCATATTATGAAGTACTTAGGATAGAGTTCTGCTTTTTCAACCCAAAAGGATAGGTGCAAATCCTTAACGCCGGGTATTTTCGCTATATCATTACCTGTAAAAATTAGATGCTCAACATCTTTGATTACGGCAATGGCTAATAGATCATGGTCTCCAACAGTCTTTGACGCCAAGATTATGTTTGGCATTTTTATCAACTTTTCTAAAATCGATGACGTTTTAGGCAAAGGGGGTTTTGTTGCAATAATTTGTATTGGTGAGGTGTCTATCATGAATGCAGCCATTCCCTTATATCCAATTTTTTTCGGATCAAGCACAACAGTTGATCCGCGGATCACTCCCTTTTCTTGCAGAGTTCTGTATCTATCTATGACGGTATCTGGCGAGACCCCAAGTTCCTTCGCAATTTTTCTAAAAGATATTCGAGCGTCTTCTGTCATTCGTTTAATAATGAGTAAGTCAGTTTTATCCATCTTCTATGCTACCTTCATAGAGTATTAAATTCAAAGTTCTCAGGGCATAACAGTATTTCATCAACCCAAATGCTAGCTGTGACTTCATTGACTGCAGGATGTCCCTTTATCAGATCTTTTAAGTAGCTAAGTCGTCCAACATTTTTAAGGACCGCAATACAGAAAATGTCATGCTTGCCCATAGATGCAGTGCATGTTACTATCTCAGGCATCTTTCGCAAAGTTTCAACAACTTCCCGCAAGTGTGGAAAGATTACGTCGACTCCTAAGCTCCCAACGCATTCATAGCCAAAACTTTTCGGATTCAACAGGATTGTCATCCCTCTAATAACGCCAGATTTTTTCATCTTTCTGAATCGTTTGCTTATTGTATCTGTTGACACACTGCATTTCCTCGCAATATCCGTAAAACTGGCACGTGCGTCTTTTTGCAGGGTTCTAATAATGTTAATGTCAATCTCATCAATTTTAACATTGGAACTCATGGACACCTTCTCCCTTGTTGAAAACAATACAATCAGAGTTTTTAAATTATATTATTTTTGCAGCAAAATCTTATGATGTAGGAATAAACATGTTTTTCCATTCCGTTTCCACAAAATAAGCTATTAGAGTGATAATGTCTTAGAATGCAGAAAATAATGTTTCTGAAATTTACAAAAGTCATAAATACTTAGCTAATAAACTTACAATGTGGGGAAAGCCTCTTGGAGATTACAGAGGTAATTAAGGAGATAGAAAACAGAAAAAGAACAGGAGAACTGAGCAAAAAGAGAGTTACTTGCATTCACTGCGGAAAAACGTGGATCGAGTTCGTTGGCTTGATTGTAGGACACAAAGAGGGATTCGAAGACCTCTGCCTTCGCATCGGTATAGATCCGGAAAATTGTTTTTCATGCAGATGGAGAGCCTTGAAATGCGAAAACTGCAACTCAAGCGACGTCTATGAGATTACCTTTAGTAAGGAGATTCTTGAAGAAATGTCGCTTAGTTTCAAAAGCATAAGAAAGGTCACAAATTGTTCAAATGCAGAAACCTAATAAAATCTTCAAATCCAACAACACAAAAAACAGATGAATGACCCTGGGGAGCTATGAAATTGGCGAGCGATCTTTCCGAATACAAGAAAATCGATAACATCATGAAAAATCATTCTTGGGAAGAGTCAGCATTAATTTCTGTATTACACGAAATTGAGAATTTGTATAATTACCTTCCAGCTTGGGCGTTGAGACACATATCTGAAAAACTCAATATTCCCATGATTCAGGTCTTTGGAGTAGCCTCATTTTACGATGCATTTCACCTCAAACCACGTGGAAAAAATCTTATTCGTGTTTGTAAGGGAACTGCTTGCTACTTAAGAGGCGCAACTCAAATTTCTGAGGCATTGGAAAAAGAACTAGGAATAAAAGAAGGGGAAACAACCCCAGATCAAAAATTTAGTCTTCAATCAGTTCGCTGTCTTGGTGCATGCGCATTAGCACCAGTTGTTCTTATAGGTGAACGCTACTTCGACAAAGCATCGCCAACAAAGCTTCGTAGTGTGTTAAAAAAGGTGTAATAAAAATATTGAAAAATATTAGAACTCCTCAAGAACTAGTCGCACTGCGAAACTCGTTGCTAAAACAGAGAGACCCAAATAAACAACGTGTGAGAATATGCCTTGGGACTGGTTGCCGAGCACGTGGCAGCATCGATGTTTTAAAAGCCTTCAATTGTGAAATTGAAAAGAAAAATCTGCAAATTCAGATAGAATGCATCCAAACTGGCTGTCACGGTTTTTGCGAAAGAGGGCCAGTGGTTGTAATAGGACCAAAAGAATTCTTCTACCGGAAAGTGAGACCACAAGATGTTGCCGAAATCGTTTCGAAAACCATACTAAATGGAGAGGTTGTTCCCCATCTTCTCTATACAGACCCAGTAACAGGTAAAAAAGCCGTATATGAATATGAAGTTCCTTTCTACAAAAAGCAGACAAGACCTGTTCTTATTAACAATGGACGAATTGACCCAACAAACATACTTGATTACATTGTCATCGGCGGATATCAAGCCCTAGCAAAAGCTATTACAACCATATCTTGCGAAGAAATCATCAACATTATTGAAAAATCTGGTCTGCGTGGTCGTGGTGGAGCCGGCTTCCCAACTGGAAGAAAATGGAGGTTATGCCGAAAAGCCCGTGGAGACGTCAAGTTTGTAATTGGAAACGGTGATGAAGGAGATCCAGGAGCCTTCAGCGATAGAAGCCTTATGGAAGCGAATCCCCACAGCATTCTAGAAGGGATGATAATAGGAGCTTACGCTATAGGAGCAAATCAAGGTTATCTATACCTTCGCGCAGAGTATCCTCTAGCATTAAAGCAACTACAGACAGCAATAGACCAAGCTAGAGAATACGGATTCTTAGGGAAGAACATATTCAACTCTGGATTTGATTTCGACATCAAAATAAATCGGGGTGGGGGAGCTTTTGTATGCGGTGAATCTTCAGCGTTGATTGCTTCAATTGAAGGTAAAATGGGTGAACCAAGAGCGAAATATATCCATACAGTCGAGCGTGGACTCTGGAACAAACCCACCAATCTTAACAACGTTAAAACTTGGGCAAATGTTCCCCTGATTATCAAAAAAGGCGCGGACTGGTATGCAAAAATTGGAACGGAAAAAAGTAAAGGCACAGGAATCTTTTCCCTTGTTGGAAAAGTCAATAACACGGGACTAATCGAAATTCCAATGGGAACCTCGCTCAAGCAGATTATTTACGAGATAGGTGGAGGAATACTTGGTTCAAAAAGGTTTAAGGCTGTTCAGACGGGAGGTCCTTCAGGCGGCTGCTTGCCTGAAGAATTACTCGATCTTCCCGTGGACTTTGAGAAGTTAACCGAAGCCGGCTCAATGTTGGGGTCTGGCGGTATTATAGTGATGGATGAAAATACTTGTATGGTTGATGTGGCTCGATATTTCCTTGACTTCCTGCAGAATGAATCTTGTGGTAAATGTGTTCCTTGTCGTGAAGGAATCAAAAGGATGCTTGAAATAGTAACCGATATAACCTTAGGGAAAGGAAAGGAGGAAGACTTGGAGCTTCTCCAAGAACTGGCGGAAACGGTTAAGGCCTTTTCTCTATGCGGTCTCGGTCAAACCGCTCCAAACACAGTCTTATCAACTTTAAGATATTTTAGAGACGAATATAATGCTCATGTGAAAGATAAAAAATGTACTGCTGGCATTTGCAAAAATCTTATTGAATATTTAGTTCTTGATGGCAAATGCACGGGATGTGGTGTCTGTTTGAAACTCTGTCCCCAAAAGGCAATCCAAGGTGAGCCAAAGAAAATTCACCAGATTGACTCTTCCAAATGTAATAGATGTGGCATCTGTCGAAATGCTTGCCCATTTGAAGCTATAATGATTAAATCGGAAGTGAATTAGATGGTAACCCTCACTATTGATGGAGTGAAAGTTCAAGCAGATGAAGGCAGTTCCATACTCGAAGTTGCTAGGTTCTATGGGATTGAAATCCCAACTCTTTGCTACAATGCCGAGTTGACTCCTTATGGCGCTTGCCGTTTGTGCATTGTTGAGGTTGAAGACGGAAAATGGACAAGATTGGTAGCTTCTTGTCTCTACCCTATTAAAGAAGGGATAAGCGTGAAAACCCATACGGAGAGCGTGATAAAGGGGCGAAAAATGATCCTGGAGTTATTAATAGCGAAGTGCCCAAACTCAAAGACCCTGCAGGATCTAGCCTCAGAGATTGGATTAGAGCAAGTTAGATTCAAAATGGAAAATGAAGACTGTATGTTATGTGGATTGTGTGTAAGGATGTGTGCTGAACAGATGGGAAGCGGAGCCATAGGTTTCGTGGGTAGAGGTCAAAAAAGGGAAGTAGTCACTCCCTTTCGCATAGCCAGTGAAATCTGCCGAAACTGTGGAGCGTGCATGTATATCTGTCCTGCGGTAAACCTGCAGTGTCGCGGGGTTAAATCTCCCGGAGAGCTATGCAATTCGTGTCTTGTCATAACCCCTCAGTGTTTAGAAAAATATGGTCAAGTCATGTGTTCACAAAACTCATGTGGAGCATGTGTAGAAAAGGAGAAAAAATAGTATGAATTATTCAAAACCAAATGCAAGCCCAGCAACCCTGACTAAAAACCGAACAGATCCATCCCCAATCAGTGGCCTCTGCGTCACCTGTATAGATGGATGCCCAGGACCTTGTGAAGTCGCCAAATCAGCCATAAGAGGCGGCGAGGTTATTTACCCAGCCCCTTTTGGGATAATGACCACCGCGTCTCAAAAGAACTATCCACTGGACCTTTCCCATTTTAACATCTTAGGAACAACCGTAGGGGCCGTTGGCATTGAAGCTGACAGTGACAAAGCAATATTTCCCAATGTTAACTTGGAAACAAAAATCGGTCAAGGTAAAGGCATAAGATTGAAAGTTCCATGGTTCACCTGTGGCCTTGGATCAACAAAAGTTGCAAAAGACAACTGGAAAGAATTGGCAATCGGCGCGGCAATATCAGGAACCATGCAAGTCATAGGGGAAAATGTATGTGGCATGGATGTTAACTCAAAATTCAAGAATGGAAAAATAATTCATTCTCCAGAATTGGAAGGAAGAGTTAAAATCTACAATGAATGGAAAACAGAAGGTTATGGCACCATTGCTGTACAAGCCAACATAGAAGATACAAGGCTCGGGGTTCTTGAGTACGCAATTTCAGATTTAGGAGTAGATGCAGTTGAACTAAAATGGGGTCAAGGAGCCAAGGATATTGGCGGCGAAGTTAAAATTAAGGACCTAACTAAAGCTCAGCTTCTGAAAAAAAGAGGATACATAGTTCTTCCGGATCCCGAGGATCCAGACGTTATTGAAGCATTTGAGAAAAGACAATTCACAGAGTTTGAAAGGCATTCCCGAGTTGGTATGGTTAACAGGGAGGACTTTGTAAATAGAGTAAAAGATTTGAGAAGCTTGGGTGCGAAGTATATTTTTCTAAAAACGGGGGCTTATCGACCTGCAGACTTGGCACGTGCTGTAAAATTCTCTTCCGTGGCTAAGATTGACCTGCTTACCATTGACGGTGCTGGTGGAGGAACAGGAATGAGTCCTTGGCGAATGATGAACGAGTGGGGAATACCCAGTGTAGACATATGGTCACTAACCTATCAATATGCAGATACACTAGCAAAGAAAGGAGAATATCTACCAAGCATAGCCTTCGCGGGAGGCATCACATTGGAAGATCACATCTTTAAAGCCATGGCTCTTGGTTCACCATACGTAAAAGCTGTAGGTATGGCTAGAGCGCCCCTTACTGCAGCAATGGTAGGTAAAAATGTAGGTCAGAGAGTTGAGGAAGAAAATCTGCCCATCTACTACGGAAGATATGGGAACACTCTTGAGGCAATATTTGTCGAAGCAAGCAGGTTGAAGAAGAAGCTCGGGAAAAATTTTGAAGGGCTTCCTACAGGGGCAATGGGTCTTTACACATACAATCAGAGATTGATCCAAGGATTAAAACAGTTAATGTGTGGTGCCCGAAAATTCGCGCTTCAGCACATCACTCGAGATGACATCGTTGCTCTAACTCCTGAAGCTGCAAAATCAACGGGAATTAAGTATGTAATGGACGCAGATAAGGAAGAAGTGAAAAGAATCTTAAGCTAAGTGATTTCGAGAGAAAAAATTACCGTGAGGGCTTGTAATAGAATAGAACTAGCCAAAATATGGTCTAATAGTGCAGAGAAAATTATCAGTAATTTAGTGTTCAGATTTCAATTTCCACCAAAAAGCTCGACTTTAAATAGAGTAAAATATTGATGAAACGCAACTAGCCAACGTTGCCAAGTTCATAAGTGTCCGAGGTCTTATCCCCAACGAGCGGGGTGGGATTCGAACCCACCACCAAGTGGAGATGTCACCCGCAAAAATCCCGTTTTTTGTTAATTTACAATTGATGAAAAGACACTATCACACGCGGAAGGGCTTCAGTGTAAGCCTACGTTTCAGTCTCCCTTGACCCTGTCGGAGTGCGTTTTTTTCTTAGCTCTCTAACTGAGGCAAAGACTCCAATTAAGGTAAGAATGCCTATTCCGAAAACATAAAATCCAATTAAATTTAGACCGCTGATAGGTGGAACACTTGGTGTTGGAGTAGGTAGCTGCCACGCGGATTCGTTTCCAGCTGGACTCTGGGATGGAATATTCTGCGCATAAGGAATTAACCTTGTGTCATTCCAATACAAAACGTTTTCATAGCCTATTGACTCAACGGTTTGATCTGCTCTTGGGTAGACAATGTCTAGCTTAGGTCCAAACATCTGCAAAAGGGTAGCGATACTCATTCTTATGTTGGTGGTAAAATTCTGTGACCCTTCAGCGACGTTGAAATCTGCTCTCCATAACCCCCAGATCGTATCATCTGGACTGCGGAATCCTTCGCCATAATTCTCTGGGAGAACATACCCTGATCTGGTACTAAGAGGCATTGTGGTTCTTGGATTTGTCTGTACGTACTGCCAAAACTGCTTCATGGCGTCAAAGTGGTCTTGCTGTAGAACATTCTCAGTCCAATCTTTGTTGCTGTCGAATACTATGATATATTTTGCGCCATTCAAATATGCTGACATCATATCTTCGTAGAGGTCAGGGCCTGGCTCCATATACGGAGGTTGCTGATAAGCCCATGTAATCATTATACCCCAATCTTTTTTCATAGCTGTAGCTGCTCCTCTAACAAGGGCAGCATTGAGTTGGCGACTATAGTCTTCCCAGCCACTGTTCCAGCCATACTCTGCAAATACCGTATCGTAGCCAGCTTGATAATCAAACCAGTAAAGACCGTAATCTGATGTAAACAATTGGATTTCTGTTTGGTCGCCGAGATTTCTGCCGATTGAGTAGGGGCCACTGCGTAACCACCAATTTACGGTGTAAACATACTTGTTGGCTGCGTCACTGAAGTTTTTTGCGTAGTAAAAAGCAGGATAGTTTGCTTGATCCAGCTGTTTTCCTCCAGGTTCATCATAGTAATAGATTCCCAAGAATTTATCACCAAAATTAGCTGTTGCATTATCAAGCCATTCTGTCGAGGGAAAACCAGGATAATCAGAGTAAACTATGAAACTTAAACCCTTTTCATAAACATACTCGCTTATGTAACTAAGTCTTGTTTCATTGTAAATTGGGCGACTATTATTACTTTGAATTACTGGTCCATAGCAGCCAATCACAAACAAATTAGTGTAAGAACTTACTTCATCAATAATCCTTAATGTCTCACCTAAGTTTTCAAACGCGACATCAACACCAAAGTACAAACTTGTAGCTGTCTCAGCACTCTGAGCAGTATTTGGTGATGTATAATTTATTATGGGAGTTGAAATCAGTATAAAAATTAGAAAAATTCCTAATTCCTTTGATTTCATTTAGGATAAATTGATTGCTTTTGCTAATAAGACTTCTTAAAAATCAGGAGGCTTCGGTTTAACCGGGCGCTATCGTATTTATGAAGCATTGAGTACGAAGCCTATGCCTTTTCTTAGATAACGGGCGGGGTGGGATTCGAACCCACGACCAAGTGGAGATATCACCCGCATATCCCCCTTTTTTGGTTTCAATTAACATACCAAGGTGAAGCAACTCCTATCAAGAGATTTTCATCTCCTGGTATTCAGCTTCGATTATATTGCCTTTTGTTTTAATCCGAGTCAGCTTATCAAAAACAATTTCTTTTTCTTGACTCGTCATGACGGGAAATCCATAATGCGAACTCTTATATCGCAATCTTACTTTTGCATTGGTTTGCTCTTGGACAAACTTTAGATGATTATCAATTCGATTTTGCAGCAGCTGATTAGAGAAATCCCCAATATTTTCGAGTCTTGAAATTATGTGCTCCTTGAAGTTTGAGTCTATCTCAAAGCCTATGCTGTTTCTTCCAGTTGAGATTGAAGCGATTGTTGTAGTTCCAGTTCCAAGGAATGGGTCTAAGACGGTATCTCCTCTCAGTGAGAACATATTTATCAAACGATAAGCAAGTTCGAAAGGATACGCCCCGCTTCTGTCTCGGCTATTCTTGTTTATGTTATTTTGTCTGGTTCCTTTCAGGCCTTCCCATACATCGGAAAACCAAAGGTTTCTTTCTTCCCAAAAGAAGGAACTTTCTCTCCTGCGGTTCTTTTCTTCCTCAGTGGTGAATTTACGTTTGTTACCTTTGCGTAGGATTAGGATAAACTCGTGTTCCAAAGTTACATATGCTCCTGCGGGTAGCATTCCTGAACCCATAAACTTGTTTGGAGCGTTTGTCTGCTTTCTCCATAATATTTCAGGGAGAGCGCTGAAACCTAATTTGAGACAATATTGGAGTATTCTTGAATGACTGGAATAGAGTTTAAACTCGTCTCCAATCTTTCTTGTTGCATCTCCAATATTGATGCAGGCAATTCCACCATCTTTTAGAACTCTGTAAACTTCCTTCCAGACTTTGTCCAATTCCTTATTCATCAGTTCAAAAGCTGTAATTCCATCCTTATTTTCCAAAGCTTCTCCAATTACTGTGTTCTGTTTCGAGAAAATCTTGTCCCACATTTCAATCATGGGATAAGGGGGAGAAGTAATCATCAAGTCTACAGATTTGTCTGGTATATCCTTCATATCACTGGAGTTTTTGAACAATATTTTGTGTACCGTTTTCATTGCACTTATCTTCTTAGGGTTGATTTATAAAACTCTTCTTTTTGGTCAACATCTACTTCCTTTTCCTGAATAATTTCACGCCATCCATTTCAGTAACATACTCGAACCCGTTTTCAATCAACAGAGTGCATTCATCAACAGTATGGGCAACTTTGCAAATGTAATCATCAGAGCCAAAGTTCACCAAATGCGTATAGACCAAAGTATTCTCTATTCGCTTGTGACCCAACAGCCATTTGACGTGTAGAATGTCCTTAGTTTTCTGATATTCCATAGTAGCCTTCCAATGCCTAAAAGACCTAAACGCTATTTCGTAAATTCTCGGATTGTCAAGTTTCTTACTAAGCACATTCCTCATTCTTTCATACCTATATCTGAATTTATCCAAATTCCGACAAGCAAAAACTCTATCATTTTCATGTGGAAGTCTAAGCAATCTTGAAAGTAAATGACCGCTTATTGGCAATGTGCGAGCATTGTGATTTTTTGTTGGTCTAACATCAACCGTTTTATTCTCAGCGTTAATGTCAATCCAGCGTAACTTCCAAGCCTCACCCGAATCCATACCGCATTCTTTCAGCAATTCTAAAAACACACTCATCTTTTCATAGGCATTAGCAATCAATTGTTCTAATTCTTTCTCTAAAGGAACAAAAATCGGCTTGTCTTCCCTGACGAATTTAGGCTTAATCCAAGTTAAACCCTTCCATTTCACGTAGTAATCGTAAGCATCAGCCAAAAGCCCTTTTCTGCCTTCACTAACAGGATAGGTGCAAATCAACGTCTTCATTCTATTTGGTTCATTTAAATTCCCAAGTTTACCTAACACCTTCAAACGTTTAAGATAACTTGGAACAGTTGTTTCACGGAGATTTTGTTTAAGGTATTCTTCCAGAGGGAGTGGGTGCAAGTCCAAACGGGCGGGGTGGGATTTGAACCCACGACCCCCACCTTAGGAGGGTGATGCTCTATCCGTACTGAGCTACCCGCCCACCTGTTTTTTGATTTTAGGCTTGAAATGCTGAGTTGTTGGTCAATATGGTGGTCATTGTTGTTTTGACCTTTTTGACCTTTGTTTGTTTTGTTGGTGTGGATTGAAATGTTTTTGTTGGATAATAAAGTTTTCAGGTTTTCTATGTTTTGTATTTTGCAGTATGTGTATTTTGCTTTTCCACTGTAATGTCTTACTCTGGAGTATGTTATTCTATTGGTATTGTTTATGAATAGTTGGAGTGAACCAAAGTTTCCGCATTCTGGGCATTCTGTTTTGAAGCATTTGTATTTCACCATCTTATTCACCTGACTGGTCTTGACCAACAGAAGATGTATTTAAGGACCATTAAAACAAATTCAGGGAGCCTCTTGCACTTTTAGTCAAGAAACTTTGATAAAACAACGCATTCCAGTTAGTCAAGAAACTTTGATAAAAACTGCTTTTAGCAGGGAATAAGATAACATGAAAGGGTATGCTATGAGCAAGAGTATAATGGTCAAAGTTCTTGTTATCTTAGCTGTCTTTTTAGCAAGCATAATACTTCCCTCAATCCCAATTGCAAGAGCACAAAAAGACGATTTTTGGATCTCAAGAGCTCCATTAAATGAAAATGTATACTTTCCCAAAGTAGCAGTAGTTAACAACAGAATCTATGCAATAAGCAAATCAGCAACAGAAGAATATAATCCAGAAACCAACATGTGGACCTCAAAAACGCCAATGCCAACCCATAGAGAAGACTTTGCTATTGCAGCATACAAAAACAAAATATACGTAATAGGAGGTCACATAAACCTTTACTCAATTGGCCACTCAATGAGTGGAATAAACGAAGTCTATGATCCCCAAACAGACACATGGGAAACTAAAAAATCAATGCCAACACCAAGATGCTACTTACGAGCCAATACAGTAGAAAACAAGATCTATCTTGTAGCAGGCTATAATAATATTGAACTTGGTCCACCTTCTTATATTCCTGACATTAATGAAGTCTATTACCCAGAAACAGATACATGGACAATAAAGGCTCCAATGCCAAATCCAGTATATGCCTATGCTTCAGCTATTATTGACAAGAAAATATACTTCTTTGCAGGAGGACCAGAAGAGAGTGATCTTAATCAAATCTACAACACAGAAACAGATAGTTGGAGTTTAGGCAAGAATCTTCCATCTTTGTCTCGGACCGTATCTGCTATAGCTACCACAGGTACCCTAGCTCCAAAAAGAATCTATGTTATTGGTGGAAGTGAAGGGTTTGCATTTGCATTGAATTTGAATCGAATTTATGACCCAGTAGCAGATGAATGGAGTGATGGTGCTCCCATGATCACAAGTCGTTATGCTGTTGCTTTAGCTGTAATAGATGATTTTATTTATGCAATAGGTGGAGGAGAAGCTCTAAACTCAGTGAAGACAAATGAACAATATATTCCTAAAGATCACATTTTAGCTGATACTATAGTGAAGGTGTTCCCGACACCAACTCCTTATGAACAACCTGAACAGACAGATCAAGATATGATTGCAGGTGCAATCTTGGCAGTGACATCAATTGCAGTCTTCTTAGGGTTGCTAGTCTTTTTCATCAAGAGAAGATAGTCAATGTTTTTTGTGTCAATAAATCTTTACAAAAACTGCTTTTAACATGAAATAGGCTAGTGTTGTTGGGTGCTGTAATGAAGAAAACAGCATTAGCACTCACTTTCATATTAGCACTTCTTTTTTCAGTAGTTGGAACTGAGTTTATTAGTTTGGCAGAAGCAAATCCTGAACCTGCAGAAAGATATGGTTGGGGCGTCTACATATTATCTCCAAAAAATAGGACTTACTCAAACCCTGTTAATCTTAAAATTGAATTTGTTCATCATTTTGCTCATTCTGGGTATAGGTATAGTGTAGATGGTGGTCCTTTTTACTACATGTATGACGAAATAGAGGAATCTTTCCAATATCACTATGATTATGGAAAGACTATCTCCAATACGATACCCTTGAACTTGTCAGATGGTTACCACACAATAGTAGCAAAGTTTTTTGTACATAGTTTTACTCTATGTACAAATGTTACCTTTAGAGTGGATACAGTTTCTCCTCATGGGGCAATTACTTCTCCCGAGAACAAGACATATAGCACATCCAATGTCACATTGACATTCAATGTTAATGAACCAGTTTCAGAAATCACATACTGTTTAGATGGACAAGATAATATCACTATTGGAGGTAACACTACCTTGACTGTTCTGTCATATGGTTACCATAATGTTACTATCTACGCAACTGATGAAGCTGGGAATACTGGAGTATCAGAAACAGTCTACTTTACAATAGCAGAGCCTTTCCCAAAATCACTAGTCATTGCTACTTCAGTTTCAGTAGCTGTTGTTTTAGTTGGTGTAGGCTTGCTTCTTTATGGCATCAAAAGAAAGCAATCCCAACCTTGACCAGCATAGGTGGTATAAAAAGACCATTAAAACAAGATTCTGGAAGGTCTATAAAAATTATTTATTTCAATAGCATTTTGGAATCATTAATATTATTTTTCAAATCCACAATCTGAACATCTGTAATGATAGAATTTTATTGTTCCACCACAATTAGGACATTGCCATCTTGTTTTTTGTTCTTTTAGCCATTTTTCTATTCCAATCTTTTGTATTCTTCTTAAGTTGCTTGGTAGTTCATGTCTATATTGATATCTCTTATCTCCTTTATGGGATTCACTTAATTTTCTTGAATACACTTTACAAGGAAATTCTTCACATTCATAACAAAAACTCAAATTCTTTTTTTCAAAACAACATACTCTTATTTTGCAGCTCCATTTGCTTTTTCTTTTTTGATTTTTGTTTTCTGAACCACAACCTAAACAGCTTTTTTGAAAAGAGGGGCATGCTTCACAATAGACTCCACAGGGAGCTAATGAATCTGGAATTTTTTGCCTCATGCTATTAGTTGTCATATTAGATAAATTAAATAATTTTCCTACATTTTTTTGTTTGTTCTCCCCAAGAAAACTTCAAGGTTTTGGATTAGTTTTGGAGCATAGAGAAAACTTTTATTTTAACAAAAAAAGGAGGGAAGGTTGTTATTTCCTAGTATATCATTTTAGTTGCTACATATCATGAGCCATTGTGAAGATGGATGTGGGGTCTAAGTAGATGCTCCAAGACTTCATAAAATTCTTGCCTGCCTCTGTTCCTAGAAAAGCTACCATTGCCTCTAAATCAGATACTTCCATCTTGGCAACATACATATAAGGAGGCTCTGAAGGCAATTCTCCTTCTGGCTCAGATACTGCTGGGGCAAGAACCTTGTCTACTTTCCAAGTGTTGAAGGCAGTACACCAGGGGGCTCCTCTGATTCCCGGAATCTTTGTTTCATTGAGGTACTTGTCGAATTCCTCAACCATTTGTTTGTCTTTGAGGTTGTATACTGCAAAAAGAGTTGGTATGTACTCACTCTCCTCTTTTAGAATAGTGTGTTTTTTCTTTTTAGTTTTGGGATAGAAATACATTTTGATGACAGTTTTGGAGCTTTGGAGACCTTTGCTAAGAGACTTTGAATTATACAAAATATTTTGAGTCAAGAAATCTTTACAAATACACCTTTTAGAGTAAAATTAGCTAGTATTGTATGGTGCTGTTAATGAAGAAAACAGCATTAGTCTTAGCTCTAATATCTGCTCTATTGTTTTCAGTAGTTGGAGCTCATTTTATTGGTTTGGCAGAAACTAATCCATACTGGTGGTGGGAGCCTATTCCATCTGAAACACTTCCAGCTAAAATATCAATTTTGAGTCCTCAAAACCATGCTACATATTCAAGTGGTGACGTAAACATCACTGTAAACTTAACTAGGCCAGAAACTCCTTCTACACCTGTATCTGGCAGTCTCAGTGCCAGTTTGTTTCTGGATGGTATTCGGATAGACTCAATACCTGAGTACACCCATTTGTACACCAAGATTATCTTTAACACTGTTCTGCATGGTCTGGTTGATGGAAATCATAAGTTAGAGGTTAAAGCAAGATATTTTCTTGGAGCATTCTCAGTAGATAGCACTTCTACAGTCTTTTTCACTATAGAGAATACGTCTTCTTCTCCTAGTCCCTCTCCTTCACCAGAACCCACATCTTCTACTTATGGAGAAGTTAATGTGCAGAATACAAGTCAATACCTAGCAGTAGGGGGAATGGTTGCATTCACAATAACTGTTGTTTTAGTTGGATTGGGCTTACTACTCTACCGAATCAAAAGAAAATAATCCTAGAATATGCTTTATTTATGCTTTATTTTTTTCATAGATAATAGAAAGCATGCTTTTTAATCACTACGCAGTTGCTCACGTTTGTGGGTGTTTTTTGGGGGTTCGGCTTTTTGTATAACAGCGTTATGTTTATAAATAGAATATTTCCCATAATTTTATAGGAATTAACGACGAAAAGAAAAATTATCAATATTTTGCTCCTACCCATAATTGTAATTATATGGACTCTAGGATGGCTACTTTATTCGACAGGATCCAAAAAAGAACGCACAAAACAAAAAAAGCCAACCAAAAACTCACCTGTTTAACTTATTTGAGCATTACATCCAGCTTCAAAAACAGATAGATTCTTCATTTTGATTTTATTTATCATCTCTTACCAGTGGGTTGGTTTCAATCTCCAGTATTTACCTTTATTATTTTGCTGGAATCCTAAGCATTCTTTTTGAATTGTAAACCCGATGCTACAATCGGAATTATATTTTTGGCGGCGATTTAATACCGATGTTTCTAGTAATTGCACAGATGCTTCTATGTTATGTCATAGTTCTGAGAGGATCTGCCTTGAAAAATGTCAAACTAAAAAGGAAAATGAAGCACAGATAGATTTAGCAGAAAGCTTTATTTCAAGTTCAAATAAATCTGGTTGCAGGAGAAATAAAATGAGTCTGGAATCCAACAAAACATTAGGCGGTATTGGTGCAATTCTGCTTGCAATCCCATTTCTCAACCTAATCGGAATTATAATAGTGCTAATTGCCTTGAAAGGAATGGCAGACTACTACAATGACGAAGAAATATTCAAGAACGCCCTTTATGGATTCATCTTTGGTATCATCGGCTCCGTAGCTTTGGCAGCTTTCATCCTAATGTTCGTGTTCGGCTTTGCAATTTCACCTTTAATAGCACCTATTAGTGGTTTGGGAATAGTAATAATCACTATCATTGTACTATACGTCTTCTCTCTGATTGCTGCAATATTCTATAAAAAATCGCTCGATAGCCTTTCAGAAAAGTCTGGCGAGCACATGTTCAACACAGCAGGTTTAATCCTTCTCATAGGAGCTGCAATACCTTTAATCGGCGAAATTCTAAGGTTAATCGCTTGGATACTAGCAGCCGTAGGATTCTTCAGCATCAAAATGCCAACTCAACCGCCTGCACCCGCACCCCCATCCGCACCTGCAATCTCTACCACTGAAGAAAAGCGGTTTTGTCAATATTGCGGGGCACCAATTCAATCTGACGCTGCCTTTTGTCCAAAATGTGGTAAGAAAATAGACTAAAAACTAAAATCTGCTTCCCTTTTTTTTCTGATGGTCCTATTTATGTTTTCGTCGCTTCAATAGGAAGTACTTTCTACAGCCTAAGTTTTCTTCCAATAATTGGTGCAGGCATAATTACTAGTAGGGTTAACCATTTTTATGTAGCACAGGTTTAAAGCTTTGAATATATTGACCTTGGTCAACAACTGAAGGTACCTGTAAACCTTGACTTCTTAAATTTTCTAACTGTTGCTTTCCAGTTTGCTGTAGCTGAATTTAGAATTGCCTTTTGTTGTGGAATGAATCTGGATATATTGCTTAAATGGAAGGTTAATTGATAAAGGTTAGGCCATTGCTCTTTTTGCTCGTGGCGTTACCTTGAAGTGTCCAACCTGCAAAAACGAAGTTTTTGTCAACTTAAAGAATGGTTCTTCGCAATGCACCAGATGTGGTTGGATAACACAAATAGGCAAACTGCCTGTTCAGGATGGAAAGAATGAATAAATGCCAACAAGAAGTCAAGAAAACTCTTTCTTCTGAACTCTGAAAAACATAAAGCAATATGTGACTTATAATTCTCAATTCTAGCAATAAACCATTTCATGCCACCATGAATAGAAATATGAATGTAAATAGAAATGCGGTAAACTCATATTTTAGTTTGATTTAAAAGTAAATAACCATCCAAACTAACCTATATATCAAAAGCTAACACTTTGGCTAGACCTGTCAAAATCTTGCCCTTATTTCTGCCTCGAGTGTTTTCAAAACCTCTCAATTTGATCATTGTTGACTTGAGGAAAAAGCTTTGCCATATTTTCAATCTGTTCATGAGAATGTTTAAAATCGAATTTTGGAAAGGGGAGGGTTATGCTTGCAGTACCAACTATAGGAGAAAAAAGTTAGAAAATCTGCAAGCACTTCTCTCCTTGGGCCGAACATACTCATTTTCACTTATTTAAACTCTTTTCAGAACTATTTCAAAATCTGATGTTAATTTTTTTGCATTTTGATCCTTTTTTGAATGTTTACGGAGTGAAAAAAAGAGTGTGCTCTATGAGGGGTTTTAATCCACTCCTGAACTTTGGATTCATAAGATTTAAATTAATGAGAAAAGTTCTGAGTGGTCATGGGGTTGGGTGGTGGCGTAGCTACCATTTATTATGGAGCTAGTGGTCCTATCATGCCAACCCTAGTACATTAAGTATTTTGAGAGAGTTCATCTAAGATCTGGATTACTTTTTTTCTGATTTGGGTATGCGAATCCATCTTGGAGTTCTACTCAAATAAACGCAATAAGCATTCAAATTTCTTCTGAAGAAAGGGTTCTCCAACAGCCGCTATTTCAAAATTTATTAGGGCAGTCATTCACATTGCATTTTGGTGAAAATCCAAATGGTTGATCACACTTTTCTGCATTTTGAAATTCCTGCAGATAATGTGGAAAAACTAAGCAATTTCTACAGCAAACTTTTCGGGTGGAGAATAATCAAGATGCCGGGTTCCATTGAATATTGGGGGATTCAAACTGTTCCTGTTGATGAAAAAGGAATGTTTCTGCGAAATGGCGTTAATGGTGGTTCAACGAAAAGACAGGATTCTGAGCATAAACCAGTGAATTATATAGCTGTTGAATCAGTAGATGAATACTGCAAGAAGATTGAAGAACTGGGCGGTAGAATTGTTATCCCAAAAATGGAGGTTCCTAGTGTAGGCTGGTGGGCTTCGGCTTTAGACCCAGACGGAAATCAGTTTGTAATAATGGAAGAAATGCAAAAATAACAAACTGAAAACAAACTGAACATTTTCTTTTTTTCTTTTTGTGAAGTTACTCCGAGTTTGAAACACGGCTTTTCTTTTTAAGGTATTTACTTAATTGAACAGGGAGAATGGAGGAGACTCCTTGAAGCTAGGGATTAGGAAACTTCATCCTTTATCCCTGGGATATCTTGTAGTCAATACAACATTCTTTGTTTATGTTTTGTTAGATATCTACCAATCAATTTTCACGCGCTAGTAACTCAACATTTCCGCTTTTCTATCTCTATTCTGAAGTTAGGCAGGTCGCATGATAGTTAAATGGTGTATATTGACCTTTAAACTATCTTTTTTGGTTTCCAGAGTAACTTTTTCAAGTTTATTGCAATTGCGTTAAATGTCTGATATGTTGCGATACTGGAATATCCCTTTTAAATTATAGTCAATATCTTCAAATTGGAGAAAGGGGAGGCTTAAACAACGGGGCTGGGACTTCTCAACCCCTATCCCTCCTTGAAGCTTTCTAAATCTTAAAAAATATTTTTTTCATATTCAAAACTCTGCAGTTTAAAATTTATGTTTTTATCTCACATCTGAATCAGCTGCTGAAGGGAAAATAGAGTTGAATCATTTTGGCTCACCTCCTCTTGGCTCTTCTCCATTTTCCCACTGACTTGCCTTATTTGCTGATTCACACTTTTAGTGTAAAGATGCTTAAATAGAAATAATTCGTATAGCTGGTATCTTCAGCTATAATTAACCTAGGTTGCTTCTGTATAATGCAAAAACCTTAAACTACACTATGTGTGAAGTGTAAAAGGTTGGTGCGGGGGTACCCGAGCCAGGTCTAAATAGGCGGCCAGATCCGAAGCCTAAGATAAGGGGGAGGACTTAAGATCCTCTGGC
>JABAOF010001930.1_pt2 | contig 41856 bp, 40 predicted proteins | sample 7062171 | NCBI WGS metagenome assembly JABAOF01 (sample SAMN14538628, study PRJNA623070) | marine sediment metagenome | biome: marine biome [ENVO:00000428]; feature: marine pelagic biome [ENVO:01000023]; material: deep marine sediment [ENVO:00002113] | place: India: Gulf of Khambhat ... | reverse complement strand
TTCAGGAGGTTTCCCGGATGACATCCAGTATTTCCTTCTGGCTCCATTCTTCTTGCCGGCCCGTTGCCATGTTCTTGAGTTGATATCTTCCCTTTTTCACTTCGTCTTCACCCACAATCAAGACCCAGGTGGCTCCTAACTTGTTCGCCCGGCTCATCTGGCTTTTCAGGCCCTTCTCTTTGTACTCCATCAGACATTCCACTCCTTCTCTTCGCAAAAATTGAGCCAGAGCCATTCCCGCTTCTTTAGCCTCATCCCCCAAGTGCGCTAAATAAAGAAACTGCCCCTTCGGCTCGGTTTTAGGAACGACCGATAGAAGCCTCTCCAATCCCATGGCAAATCCGATTCCACAGATATCGGGTCCCCCGAATTCCTTCATCATATCATCGTATCGTCCGCCGCCCAGAACCGCGTCTTGAGCTCCGAGTTTTGAGGAGATGATCTCAAACGTCGTTTTGGTGTAGTAATCTATCCCTCGAACCAGCCGAGGTTCAATCCTGTACTTCAATCCGTAAAAATCCAGGTGGGCACAAAACTTATTAAAATGCTCCTCGCATTCCTGGCAGAGATGATCCGTAATCATGGGAAAATCCCTGGCGATGGCCTGACACGTCTCTTGCTTGCAGTCAAAGATCCTCAGGGGGTTAGTAAGCACTTTCCTTTGGCAGTCTTCGCAGAGTTCCTTTTTTTCTTTCTGCGCATGCGTTCGCAACTTTTTGATGTAAGACGGGCGGCAGGCTTTGCATCCGACAGAATTCACCAACGTCTCTGTGTCTGTCACTTTTAGCTGATGAAGAAGATAAGTCGCCATTTCCACGATCTCTGCATCAACCGCGGGGTCTTTCTCTGCAAAGACTTCAACATCCAACTGATGAAACTGGCGGTATCGTCCTTTCTGCGGCTTGTCGTAGCGGAACATGGGCCCCATGAAGTAAAACCTCAATGGATCAGGCTTGAGATAAAGCCGGTTATCGATGATGGACCGCACCACAGAAGGAGTGTATTCCGGTCTCAGTGTTAAGGAACGCCCCGCTTTATCTGTAAACGTGTACATCTCCTTGATGACAATGTCTGATGTCTCCCCCGTCCCTTTCTCGAAGAGTTCTGTGGCCTCAAAGATCGGAGTCCTGATTTCTCTGTAACCATAGAGCTCACACACTCTCTTTATCACAGCCTCAACGTTCTGCCACTGCCTGGCTTCTCGAGGCAGAATATCTTTAGTTCCCTTGATGGCAGGAATCTGCTTTTTCATTTCTCCGAAAACACTCCAATCTTCCTGAATTTATTGTATCTCTCTTTCAGCCTTTCTTCAGAAGATTTCTGCTCCAGTTTCTTTAAAGTCTGGTTCAGATGTTTGTCTACGTTCTTGAAAGTCTGTTCGAAATCTATGTGTGCACCTCCAGGAGGTTCCGGAATAATCTTCTCGATGATTCCCATTTCCAGCAGCTCCTTGGCCCCCATCTTTAAACTCATGGCGGCTTGGGCCGTTGCACTCTGGTCTTTCCAGAGAATGGCTGCGCAGCCTTCAGGCGAGATCACAGAATAAAACGAATACTCCAGCATCAAAATGGCGTCTCCCACACCCACCGCCAGCGCACCTCCGCTTCCGCCTTCACCGATAACCACATTGACCACAGGGATATCCAACTTTGAAATCTCCCTCAGGTTAAAGGCTATAGCCTCGGCCTGTCCCTGTTCTTCAGCCCGAATCCCAGGATAAGCGCCTGGAGTATCGATCAGAGTCACTACTGGGTGTCCGAATTTTTCAGCCAGTTTCATGACTCTGAGCGCTTTTCGATATCCCTCTGGGTTCGGCTGGCCAAAATTGCGGTCGATTCTCTGTTTTGTCGTTCGTCCTTTCTGATGTCCGATAAAAGCGACTGTCCGGCCTTTGTAGAAGCCAAAGCCTGTTATCAGCGCAGGATCATCTCCCGCACGGCGGTCGCCGTGTACTTCCATGAAATCCTCGGTCAAATAATCGAGGTAATCCAGTGTGTAGGGCCGTTTGGGATGACGGGCAATCTGGACGATATGCAGCGGCGTGAGACGGGGATGGATCTTCTCCCACTCTTTCTCGATTTTCTGCTTGAGCTGGGGGATCTTGTTCCTCTCGCCGGGGTCTTCACTCAACAGAAGTTCATCGATCTTCTCTTTTAAAAGAACAATCTGTTTTTCTAACTGGTAAAAATCCTTTTCTTCCTTCATTGTTTTAGAGTATTTCAGCCTTAATATACCTGTCTATTCTATAGAGTTGCCTGAATTTTTGTCAAGATAGGGTTGAGAGAATAAACAGTCGCGAACCTTCTGCCTCTTATTCTATTAAAAATTCATAAAGCTCTTGGACACAGTTTTTTATGATCAACGATCGTGTTGGCTGGTCAATACGCATTGAGGGAAGAATTCTTTTTCCTCTAAAATAAAAGATAAATGAAAAAAGGGGACAGGCCCCTTTTTTGGGGACTGTCCCTTTCAGTCCTTACTTAAAGAAAAATAGGGACTGTCCCCCTTCTTAATAAAAAGGAGCCTGTCCCCTTTTTCTTTTTTTCGTTTTGGATTCGCCAGACAGTATTCACTCGACAACAACAGCCGTTCCATAGGCGAGTATCTCAGCAGCGCTCTGCATGATCATCGAGGTGGCAAAGCGGATGTTGATTATGGCATTGGCTCCCAATCCCTCTGCTTCCTCAATCATCCGGTCCAGGGCTTGCTCTCGCGACTCGGCCATCATTTTCGTGTAGTCGGTAATTTCTCCGCCGACGATATTTTTCAGCCCGGCTTTTATATCGCGTCCGATGTGCCGGGCACGGATGGTGTTTCCCCGAACAAGGCCTAAATTTTTCTTGATCTCTTTTCCTGGAACAAAATCCGTTGTCACCATAATCATTTCTCGACCTCCTTGTACCTTTCTCGTTTACGAACGAAAAGCTGCTCCCTGACCAAAGAAACCACCAGTATCACCAGCCCTCCCAAAACACTCAAGATTGCGATCTTGAAAAAAATCGGAATGTCAGGGGTTTGAATGAGGCTCTCCACTAATTTGTAGCCTCCGAAAAAGAGAATAATCATAGCCCCGATGGAGAATAAAATCCATCCGATTCTTCTTTCCAGACGGTTATACACCGAACTCCAATACATCTTCCATGCCTCCTTTGGGGGTTTTTTTAATTTCATTTTGCCCATCACCTCCTCAAATTTCCCCATTTCTTCAAATTCTTTCTGACATTCTGGACACTCCTTGAGATGTCTCTCCACTCGTTTTTTCTCTTCCTCGTTCAACTCGCCTTCACAGTACGGGGAAATCAGCTCTTTTATCTTTTGATGGTCCATAACAGACTCCTTTGATTCACTTTTCAGGGCTCAGAAATTTTTTAATCGCTTCTCTTAGCCTTTTCTTGGCATAGTAGAGAGAAGACATGACTGTCCCTACTGGTCTTGCTGTCATCTCTGCGATCTCCTGGTAGGAATACTGCTGAAAATAGCGCAGGATGATGACCTCTCTCTGCTCAAAAGGAAGCTCTTCAATGCTTCTCCAGAGGATTTCCTTCATTTCTCTGTCTTCTCTCTCTTCCTTAAGGACACGGGCTTCATCGAGTGGAATTTCTTGAGTGCGGCGTCTGCGTTTAATATGGTCGAGACACAGATTTTTGAGAAGCTTGTAAAACCATGGAAAAAATGATTTTTCAGGGTCGAAACGTTTGATCTTACGGAAAGCCTTAATGAATGATTCCTGGGAAACATCCAAGGCATCCTGCGCATTCCGGACAAAACCCAGGGCAATGTAATACGCCCTCTTCATGTAGCGCTCCACGATCACTTGATAAGCTTCTGTTTGTCCCTTTTGAACTTTTTTTATGACTTCACGTTCAGAGATATCGTTATTCTCTGCCATCATGATCCTATCCTGAGGAATATAAAATTCTCCCTGGAGCGCTGTTTCTTTTGACATCTCTTTTTGTCTCTGATTATGAATACTGCTTCCGTCTTCATTTTATTCATTTTTTTTTAATTTTCTTTGCCTGGTGACTTCAAAAAGAAATATGGCCGCCGCCGCCGAAACGTTTAGAGATGTCATCTGCCCGGAAAGTGGGATGGAAAGGATTTTATCACAGTTTTTTCGAATGAGAGGGCGCAGTCCTTTTCCCTCAGACCCAAGAACAAGCCCCACGGGAACGCAGTAATCGAATTCATACCAGTATTCATCCTGACCACCCTCAGCGCCCACCAACCATAAGCCCCGGCGCTTCAAGGCCTCCATTGTCCTGGCCAGATTCTTCACTCTCGCCACCTTAAGATACTCCAGCGCCCCGGCTGAAACCGAAGAGACTGCCTCTGTCATCCCCGCAGACCGTCTTTCGGGAAGGATAATACCGTCAACTCCTGCCCCCTCAGCGGTTCGGATGATCGCTCCGAGATTCTGAGGGTCTTCTATCCCATCCAGTAGAACGACTAGGGGAACCTGTGCTGAAGATAATATCTCTTCCACAGAAGAGAATCCTTTAGGAGAGACAAACGCAACAACTCCTTGATGGCTTCGATCGAGTTTGTCAAGCTTTTCTCTAGGGACAAAATGATAAGGGATATGACTGACTTTAGCAGCCTGGATGATTTCAGCGATCTTTTTCTTATTTGAGTCCTTCTGGATAAAAACTTTATTCACGCGGGAAGGAGATGATTTGAGGGCTTCGAGGAGGGCGTTCAGACGGATTATCTTGTTCAATTTCTGTAATTTACGGCACTTGAGCAATCATTTTTCTGCCTTCCGGAGGGCTTTTTCTATCTTGGCCCAGGTATCACGAAGTGTTGCCGTACGGTTGAATACAGGCGCTCCAGGGGATGAATCCACTGTATCCGCACAGAAATATCCCTGTCTTAGAAATTGGTACCGTGTTCCCGGTTGAGCCTCCTTGAGACTTGGTTCAGCCGGGCATCCTTTGAGCGTCTCTAATGATTTAGTGTTTAAATTCGACCTGAAATCCGCCCCCTCTTCAGCTTCACTCGGATCTTCCTTGGTGAAGAGGTAGTCATACAGGCGAACCTCGACCGGGAAAGAATGATCTGCCGAAACCCAGTGGAGCGTTCCCTTCACCCGACGCTCGTCCTTGGTCCAGCCCCCCCGGCTCTCAGGATCGTAGGTGCAGTGAAGCTCCACAATCTCACCTGTTTGTTCATCCTTGATGACATCTGTACAGGTCACATAGTAGGCATGCTTCAGCCTCACTTCCCGGCCAGGAGCCAGCCGGAACCATTTCTTCGGCGGGTCCTCGCGAAAGTCCTCTTTTTCGACATACAGCACTCGAGAGAAAGGAATTTTCCTCGTCCCCATCGAGGAATCTTCCGGGTTATTCACGGCGTCCAACTCCTCCACCTTATCCTCAAGGTAATTATCAATGACCAGCCTCAGAGGACGAAGCACAGCCATCACTCTTTGCGCCCGTTTATTCAGGTCTTCTCGGAGGCAGTGTTCAAGAAGGGCGATATCTACGGTGCTTTCTCTCTTGGCGACTCCAATCCGTTCACAAAAATCTCGGATGGATTCAGGTGTAAAACCTCGTCTCCGCAGGCCAGATATAGTGGGCATCCGGGGGTCATCCCACCCCATCACATGGCCTTCCTCCACCAATTCCAGCAGCTTTCGCTTACTCATCAGAGTGTAGGAAAGATTGAGACGGGCAAACTCAATCTGTTGAGAATGAAAGATGCCCAATTGCTCGATAAACCAATCATACAGTGGGCGGTGATCCTCAAACTCCAGGGTGCATATCGAGTGGGTGATTCCTTCTATAGAATCCGACTGACCATGGGCCCAGTCGTAAGTCGCATAAATGCACCATTTGTCTCCAGTTCTGTGATGAGAAGCCTTCAGGATACGGTACATGACCGGGTCCCGCATGTTCAAATTCGGAGAAGCCATGTCGATTCTCGCCCGCAACGTCCGGGACCCATCGGGAAACTCTCCTTTCTTCATCCGTTCAAATAAGTCCAGATTCTCCTCAACTGACCGGTCACGGTAGGGGCTGTCCTTACCGGCCTCCGTCAATGTGCCCCGGTATTCTCTGATTTCATCCGCACTCAAATCACAGACATAGGCTTTTCCCTTCTTGATTAGCTGCACAGCATACTCATAGAGCTGTTCAAAGTAATCGGAAGCATAATAAAGCCTGTCCTCCCAGTCGAATCCCAGCCACCGGACATCTTCCATGATGGAGTCGACATACTCCACTTCCTCCTTGCTGGGATTGGTGTCATCAAACCTTAGGTTGCAGAGGCCTCCATATTCTGCAGCCAAGCCAAAATTCAAGCAGATGGATTTGGCATGCCCGATGTGAAGATAGCCGTTCGGTTCGGGAGGGAAGCGTGTGTGAACGCGACCTTCATTCTTCCCCTTCTTCATGTCTTTTTCGATGATTTCTCGGATAAAGTTGGGGGGAGGAGTCACAGTGGCTTTGGTCACATCCTCTGTTTTGTCTATATTTTTCTTTTCTTTCTCATCTTCCTTCATTTGGTTCTCCCTGGATCCAGAGGGTTTCAATCACTCTACTATTTTTAAGGACTCAGATACTCGTTGCGAGCAATTCTTCACAGGCTTGGGAAAGTTCTGCTTAGCGCCTTCCTCAACAAGGGGAATGAACTTATCCAGGTCAAGCCCCGCCCCTTTAGCGGTGAGGACAATTCGGAGCGGATGGTACAGGTCCTTCCCCTTGCAGCCTGTCTCATCCCGGATTTCCCGGGCCATAGCGGCAAATTTATCGTAGTCAAACTCTTGGACTTTGGCAATTTTCTCAGCAAAAAGTCTGATTACCTGGGAAGCGCACTCAGTTTTCAATTCTTTCTTGACTTCGTCCTCCATGTCCATGGGTGAAAACTCGAACAGCACTCCCGCTTCCTGCGGAAAGTCGGAAAATCGGTCGATGCGCTCTACCAGCACATCAACCATTTTCTCAAGCCATTCCCATTGGCCCTCAGACATTTTTTCAGGAAGGAACTTGGCCTTCCGCAAATGGGGAAAAGCCAGCTCGGCTTTCCGGCGAGGTGCGATTTTTTTTATATGCTGACGATTCATCCAGCTCAGCTTATCATAGTCAAAAATTGCGGAGGACCGGCTAACCTTCTTCAGATCAAAGAGTTTCACCAACTCGTCTTTGGTCAGCACTTCCTGCCCCTCAGGGGGGGCCCAACCCAGGAGAGACAGGTAATTGAACAAAGCCGAAGATAAAACTCCGTCTTTTTCAAACTGATCGACAGCTGTGGCTCCATGGCGTTTGCTCAAACGTGAGTTGTCTTTACCCATGACCATAGACAAATGGGCAAACTGGGGAGGAGGAAAGGATAGCGCCTCGTAGAGGAGAAGTTGTCGAGGAGTGTTGGAGATATGGTCCTCGCCCCGTATAACATGTGTGATCTTCATCAACGAGTCATCAACGACCACGGCATAATTGTAAGCCGGGAGTCTGTTGGACCGAACGATCACAGGGTCTCCGATTAAACTCAAATCAAAGCGGAGAGGCCCCCTGACCAGATCATCGTAGCGGATATCCCCTTTGCCCGGAGTCCGGAGTCTTACCGCCGCCGGCTCGTTTGAATCGAGTCTTTTCTGGGCTTCCTCAAGGGAGACAGAACGGCATTTGCCACTGTAAACAGGCATTTTCCCAGACGCAATGGCCCTTTTTCTTTCCTTGTCAATCTCCTCAACAGAACAAAAACAGTAATAGGCCTTCCCCTCGTTCAACAATGTCTGGGTGTGGCTGGCGTAAACCTCAATCCTCTGGGACTGTCGATAGGGGCCAAAGGCTCCCTCTGCATCAGGCCCTTCATCCCAGTCCAGCCCCAACCAACGGAGATCATTTATCAAGCTCTTTTCGTATTCGGCCGCAGACCTCTCTATATCGGTATCCTCAATCCTGAGTACAAAAACGCCGTTTCTATTGCGGACAAAAAGCCAGTTGAACAGAGCGGTCCTTGCGTTTCCCACATGGAGAAATCCAGTGGGGCTGGGAGCAAACCGGACTCTAACTGCCATGGTAACAGGTCTCCATTTTCCGTATTATTTTATAATTAATCTCTAATTTTATCCACGTCAATTATCCATTGACCGTAGGGCCGTGAAGGGCAACCATCTCCAATCTTAAGGCCAATAAACAAAGCGTGCGTCAGCGGTTTTTTATATAAGAAAACTCAATTGTTGTCTCTATTAAAAAATGGAAAACGGGGAACTTTGGTCGGGCTCAATAATTCGGCAACATTCTCATCGTGTCATTTGGGACAGAGCGCAGCAAATTCAAAAGTGAAATGATGTCCTAAAGGAAACAAAGACATTCTGTGAGGCAGGCGACTTGTCTTCTGCTTCAACGAAAAAAATCTTGGTTTAGAGAAATAAAGGTTGTTTTTTCTTTTTTAAAATCCCACCTCAAAACCGAAGAATCCCTTCCTCCAGTCAGTCACTGCGAGATCATCTATTCCTAGAATAAACTGTAATCCCTTAACTACAGCATAGCCTACCCACATCCTATAACGAGGATCCGGATCTCTACTGAGGTCAAAAGCCTCTGCGCTGAATTTGAATTTATCCTTAAGGGCATAAAAATCAATTCCGAGTCCGCCCTTCGATTCTATCATCCCGATTCGGGGTGCAAAATTTCCCAAGCGAATACCCCCTTGGGCAGATAACTTAATATGATATGTCTCGAAAGAATCATAGACAGCCTGAGCAAGTATAAATATTTTTTGTGTCGGCCATATATCCACACCCATATAGGCCATGAACATTTCATCATCAAAATAATAATCAACTCTTGCGCTTCCTCCAAATATTCTTCTTGTATCCGGCTGTATGGCTTCTTGGAACTCATCCGCCGGTTCTTGACCCCACAGGTAAGAATATGGTTGGTGAACCAGCTTTGGCAAAGCTCCTTCACTCGTGTCGCTCTTCACCCAATACTCTTCCAAGAGCCCTAGAGCCTTTTCAACCTCTTTTTCTTCGGCTGATAATGAAGATGTGATTATGACAAACAGAAAAACCAAACCAATGATTCCTGCTCTTTTTGCTCTCATCTATCCTTCTCTCCTACAATTTTTCCTCTGAGGATATCGTTTATGCCCTTGCGAGTCAACTTAAAAATTTTTTTGAAGAATGATCCCGATGCATGCAACTTTTTTTCTGGTAATTGCGTATATACCATGTGATGCAAAAAATAACTGAAAGGAGCTCATGATGAGATTCAGAACAAAAGTCGCCATTCTCTTGGTCGCCGTGCTGCTCAGTCTTGTCGGATTCAATATGATTGCGACATCCCCTGCGTTTGACCTTCTGAGAGTCGAAAAGGCACAGGATAACACAATCACCCCCAATCATCTGGCAAAACAAGAAACCGCTTCTCATTATTCCGCATCTTCATAAGGAAAGACATGGAGAGAAATATCTTGATGTGCCAAATCATTAAAATATGGGATTGGCTGTTCATCCATAGAATAGTGGATTTTGAGAGACTTGCACACACTCTCTCTATAGGTGGTTTAGTCCTGCAGCCTCAACCGGTTCCTGCAATCTAAGAGGCTGTCGTTTCTCCTCGAATAGAAAACGGCAGCTTCTTTTTTTTATCTCCCCTTTTTTCCCGTTGATTCTAGCTTTCTCAAATCTCAGAAAAGGCGACGTCTCTTTAGAGAGTCACTGCTTTTCCCGGACAAGCACTTGAGCCCAGGCCGCGATGGCGTCTCCTTCGCCTATCGCGCCCATCCCCTCATTCGTTTTCGCTTTTATCCCAAAATCATCCTGATCCACTCCAAGAATCGGGCCTAAAGTCTCCTTCATCTGGGGAATGTAGGGACCGAGTTTCGGCTTCTCCGCAATGACAATCGAATCAACATTCAAGACTTCCGTCTTTCCCTCTCTCATCAAATCCATAACCCTCTCCAGCAATTCAGTGCTCCGCATATCCTTGTACTGAGGATCAGAATCCGGAAAATGCTGACCGATGTCTTCTTTTCCTGCGGCGCCCAGGAGAGCGTCGATAATGGCGTGTATCAAACAATCTCCGTCAGAATGGCCTCTCAAGCCTTTCGCAAAATCAATCTCTACGCCTCCTAAAAAGAGCCTCCGCCCTTCCTCCAGCCGGTGGATATCATAGCCAAGCCCAACTTTAATCTTCAATAAAAGCCTCCGCAATCTTTATATCCTCGGGAGTTGTGATTTTAATGTTCTTCGGATCTCCCTGGACGACATAAACCTTTTTTCCTATTTTTTCTACGAGAACGGCCTCATCTGTTCCATAAAAACCGTCCTTTTCAGCTTGGTCAAACGCAGCTTTCAACACAGAGAAAAAAAATCCCTGTGGAGTCTGCACACGGAAGAGTTTTTCCCTCTCCAGAGTCTGTTTCACTTCCTGCCCATCGACTCGTTTCACTGTATCTTTAATCGGAATCACTGGAACCACCGCTCCTCTTTCCTGAACAGCCTCTATGATCCGGCCAATCAACTCGCTGCTGACTAAGGGCCTCACTCCATCGTGGACCAAAACAATCTCTGCCTTAGCTGGGTCAATCTGGCAAAATCCTGCTAGGACCGAGTCTTGTCTCTTTTCTCCACCTCCAACAACAGAGACAATTTTTGTGTACCGTTTAGAATAATTTTTTTCCCTTGAATCATCTCTGAGGACGAGAATCACTTCAGTCACATCTTCATGTTCCTCGAATGCATCCAAAGACCAGTCTAGGATCGGTTTCCCCTTTAAAAGCGCAAATGGCTTGGCACCTCTGAAGCGCTTTCCCTCGCCAGCGGCAACAACAATTACAGAAACTCTCTTCATTGAGACTCTTCGTTGTAACGCCCGAATATCATCTTCCCTACTGTTGTTTGCAGAACAGATGTAACAGTAATCTCGATATTCTGTCCGATCATTTTCCTCGAATTGTCCACGACAACCATAGTGCCATCATCCAGGTAGGCGACTCCCTGGTCCTTTTCCTTCCCCTCTTTCAAGATGAAGACTTTCAACGCCTCCCCGGGCAAGACCACAGGTTTTAAAGCATTCGCAAGCTCGTTGATGTTCAGCACAGGGACTCCTTGAAGCTGGGCGACCTTATTGAGGTTAAAATCATTGGTGATGATTTTCGAATCCATGTGCTTGGCCAACTCGATGAGCTTGGAATCCACATCTTTAACTTCAGGAAAATCAATCTCAGAGATCATAGTGGTCACCTGGGATGATTTCTGGAGATGATCCAAAACTTCTAACCCTCTCCTTCCTCTTTGTCTCTTGATTCCATCAGGAGAATCCGCAACGAGCTGAAGCTCTTTAAGAACAAATTGGGGAATCACCAGGGTTCCTCCGATGAAGGCCGTATCACAGATGTCCGCAATTCGTCCATCAATAATCGCGCTCGTGTCGAGAACCTTATAGCCGCTGCTCGGGCTCTTCTCTTTGAAAAACTGCAAAAGATAGGGAGGCTCGAGCCACTCGAATTTGCGGGTTCCGACCAAAAAACCGATGTAAGGCATGATGAGCAGGAAAAATATCCTGATGAAGATCGAGGTGGAGCTGTCGCCTGCAACCGTCTGATAGATCGAGCCCAGAGCCCAGCCTAAAAGGACTCCCGCAAGAGTCCCGATTGTCGAGCTCCAGATAATCTTGAATTGGCTTTTCCGAATCCGTGTTTCCAGATAGACAATGATCACACTCAGAACAAATCCGATCCCCGCGCCGACATATGGATCGAGGTAAAAAGGAGGGAAAAAATATCCCGCCAAAGTTATGAAGGCAATAACAATAAACCGAAAAATTAAAATAGCCATGAAAAAATCCTCACAATATGAATCCTAATGCTTGTTTAATATTTTGAGCGCCCAGAAGGTTTATTTCTGGAATATCCTCCTTCTCTAAATGAGAGAGGTTCCCCTGGGGCATGATGACATTTTTAAAACCGAGGGAGCTGGCCTCCTTCACACGGGAGATAGGCTGGCTGATGGAGCGAATTTCCCCACTGAGTCCGACTTCTCCAAAAACAACAACATCGTGGGGAATCGCTTTGCTCTTCAAGCAAGAGACCACCGCTGCGACCACTCCCAGGTCTGCGGCGGGCTCATCCAGAGTCAATCCTCCAGCCACGTTGATATAGACATCTTCTCCGGCAAAACTGAATCCTAACTTTTTCTCGACTATGGCCAACAGCATGGCCACTCGAAAATGCTCAAGACCGATAGTCATCCTCCGTGGATTTCCCGAGAATAGGGTCGACGAGACCAGCGCCTGGATCTCTGCCAGCAAGGGACGGGAGCCTTTGATGGTGCTGACCACCACGCTCCCCGCCTCCTCTGTCGGTCTCTCTTTAAGGAAGAACGCGGAGGGATTAGAAATGGCCTGGAGCCCCTGCGTTCCCATCTCAAAAAGGGCCAGTTCCGAGACAGGCCCAAACCTGTTTTTCAAGGCTCGGAGCACCCGATGACTGTGGTCCCGTTCTCCCTCGAAATACAGGACTACATCCACCATATGTTCAAGAGATTTGGGGCCAGCTAACGATCCTTCTTTTGTTATGTGCCCGATTAAGAACGAGGAAACCTGCCTTTTTTTAGCAAATCGAAAGACCTGATTGGCCACCTCTCTGACTTGACTGATCGTGCCAGGGCTCGAAGAGAGTTTTGAGGAGAAGACAGTCTGAACAGAATCCAGCACCAAAACTTGAGGGACTAACTTTTCCGCATGAGAAATGATACGTTCAAGGTTAGTTTCTGCCAGAAGATACAGGCTTCCGTTTCGAAGGCCAAGTCTCTCCCCTCGAATTTTGATCTGCTCCAGAGATTCTTCTCCCGAGACATACAAAACCTTTTCTCCCTGAAGAGCAAAATCCCGGCTCATCTGAAGCAGAAGGGTCGATTTGCCGATTCCCGGCTCTCCGCCGATTAGGACCAGTGAGCCCAGAACAACGCCTCCTCCGAATACGGGGTTCAGCTCCTCGATGGTGGTTGCAATCCTTTCCTTTTTGGCTTCTTTGATATCCTTGTAGAGAACAGGGTCAGAGGGAGGGAAAGACAATTCTTCCGGAGCTTCTTCTTCCACCTCCTCGATCAGTGTGTTCCATTCCCCGCAGCCCGGACATCTGCCCATCCATTTTGGCGAATGGGAACCGCAATTCTGGCAAATAAAGACTGTCTTGACTTTCATTTAAATCCAACCGCAAGGCCGAAGAACACTTCCCTGTTTGCAGCAAGGGTGAAATCATCGACTCCAAGAAGAAGATAAAAATATCGAAATGGGGAATATCTTGCGCGAAACCTGATCTGGGGGGATTGGTTCCTGTAGAAATCAAGGCCCTCCAGGCTGAGTCTTATTCTATCCTTCAGGACATAGTAATCAATCCCTGCGCCAATTTTCGATTCCATAATCCCGAGCCTCGGAGCAAAATTTCCCAACCGAAGTCCGCCTTGAGCAGAAAACAGAAGCTTTTCACTCCAGGGGTCATACACGATCTGGGATAATACGAACCTGTCACCTTTAGGCCAGATCTCGAGAGTAAACGCTCCTTTCAGCATATCGCTGTTCGGATAATACTCCGCGCTGAGCCCGCCCATAATAGTCAATTCTGAAATCGGATTAATGATGTTTTCCAGATCATCCATTGCGCCTTCTGCCCTCTCGTATAAATCAGGCTGGTGAATAAGCTTTCCTAACGTTCCTTCTCCTTTGTTTATCTTTTCTAAAGATTCGTTTAGAAGTTTCAGAGATTTTTCGATGTTCTTGATTAATTCCTTTATGCTTTCCATGTTTATCTTGATGTCTTCCCGGCTCTCTTCAACTGCCTTTTTGAGGATAGAGATTAACTCATCCAGATTCGTGGAGACATGTTCAACGCTTTCTTCAAACGTCTGGACCGCTTGCTGAGAGCTCTGGAGCCCTTTCCGAACTTCCTCTTTGTTCGTGTTTAAGAACTCATTCAATTCTTCAGCAAACGAAGCAAGGTTCTCGAGAGTATCCCGAAAATTATTCCTCGACTCTTCTCCCCCGATCATCTCGCTGATGATTTGAGCTATCCCTTTAAACTCGTCCCCAATGGCTAGTAGAGTCGTTCCCATCTGGTCAAAACTCACAGGAGGGACACCGGATATCGTATCTCCCGCCTTCACGAATTCTTCCTCTTCGCCGGGTAATATCTCAATGTGTTTTTCTCCCAGAAGCCCGATTGATGCCATGGTGGCTTCCGATCCCACCGGAATGGGGACTCCGAAGTTGATGATTAACTCCACTTCAGCTTTTCTTCCCTTAAGCTTGATATCCTTCACGTATCCCACTTTCACCCCGGCCATCCTCACCACGGCTCTTTTTTCGAGTCCGGTCACAGTATCATACATCACAAAGATGGAGTAACCGGGCTTTCGGAACAGCACGCCCAAGTCTCCCACAACAAATATAAAGGTGGCGACTATAAGCAATGCAATCGTAACGAATATCCCGATTTTTATTTCTCGTTTCATCATACTCCCTTTAAAGAGAGAGATTCCTGTGTCTTCACCTTTTTACCATCTTTTCTTACCAATTTTCAATAGGCCCCTCGGCACTTCCGTGAATGAATTGCTGGACAACTGGATTTTCCGAGTTCCTGATCTCCTCAGGGGTTCCCATCTCAATGATCTTTCCTTCATAGAGCATACCGATCCTGTCTGCGACTTTGTACGCGCTGACCATGTCATGCGTAATAATCAGCTCGCTCGCGCTCATTTCCTTTTTCATCCTGATGATCAAATCATTGATGGCATCGGCTCGTATGGGATCAATCCCCGTGGAAGGCTCATCATACAGTATGATATCCGGGTTGTAAGCGATGGCCCGAGCCAGGCCGACTCTCTTTCTCATGCCGCCGCTGAGTTCGAACGGCATGAGATGTTCTATTCCCCTTAATCCAACCTTGGCCAGGTTATCTCTCACCATTTCTTTAATCTTCTCTTTCGAGTAATCCGTGTATCTTTCCAGGCCAAAGCTGACATTCTGGCCGACAGTCAAGGAGTCAAAAAGAGCGGTTCCTTGAAACAGGATGCCAAATTTTCGGGTGATCTTATGAAGCTCATCATCATTGAGGACAGTGATATCCACTCCATCCACGTAAACCTTTCCTCTGTCGGGCTTGAGAAGTCCCATGATATGCTTGAGAAGGACGCTCTTCCCGCACCCGCTCTGACCGATGATGACGAGAGTCTCCTTTTTTTTAAGCCGCAAGTTCACTCCTTGCAGAACTTTATTGTCACCAAAAGACTTGTGAAGGTCGACGACTCGAATCATTATCCAATATCCGCGGGAAGAGCTTTGCTGAGAAAAAAGTTGACGATCAAAATAAGGATGCTGGCGATAACGACTGTCCGGGTTGTTGCTCGGCCCACACCCTCTGCTCCCCCCTCTGTTTTTAGCCCCTGCCAGCAGCCAATTAACGCTATGATTATGCCGAAAATTGAGGCTTTAATGAGTCCGCTGAATACATCCCACAATTCCATATACAGCAAAATGTTCCTGAGGTAAAGGACTCTGTTCACTCCCATCAAATACACATTGTAGAAAAAACCAGCCGCCATGCCGATGATGTCTCCGTAAATCGTCAATAAAGGAAGCATCACAAAGCAGGCGATGGTTCGAGGCACCACAAGGTAGCGAATCGGATCGGCCCCCAAACTGAAGAGGGCATCAATCTGCTCGGTGATCCTCATCGTCCCGATCTCGGCCGCCATCGCCGACCCCACGCGTCCTGTGACCATCAATCCAACAAGAATTGGAATGAGTTCTTTTGATAGCCCGAGTGAGATGATCGGGCCCCCGTAAGTTTCAGACCCGGGACCGATGTATCGGTGAAAGCCGATATAGGTCTGGAGCCCAAAGACCAGCCCACCAAAGGCCGCAGTCAACGAGACAACGGGGAGAGACCGAACCCCCACCTCTTCAAGCTGCTGGATGAAGATGCCCTTTTCCCAAGGTTTTTTAAACAGACTTTTGAATGTTTTAAACGTGAGCAGGCCGACTTCACCCATTTCTTCAAAAAAGGCATTGATGTAAAAAAGCGGAGATTTTATCCTTGGAAACATTTTAGCTCTGAAAAGACTGAAACTCCATATCCGCAAAACGAGCGTACTCTCGGATGAAGGCAAGGTTTATTCTTCCGGTGGGACCATTCCTCTGCTTGGCGACATTGATGTCCGCAATCCCACGGATATTCTCGTCGTTCGGATGGTAGAATTCCGGGCGGTAGATGAAAATCACAACATCAGCGTCTTGCTCGATGGCTCCCGATTCTCTCAGGTCAGAAAGCTGCGGAATCGGCTCACGTCGTCCCTTCTCAGGTGCACGGCTGAGCTGGGAAATTCCCACAACAGGAATTTTGATTTCCTTCGCTAGCTCTTTTAAAGACCGCGAGATGTAGGACATCTCCTGGACTCTATTCTCAAACCGGCTTCCAGGGCGCATGAGCTGGATATAATCGATGAACACCAAATCAAGATTCTGTTCCATTTTCAACCGTCTCGCTTTGGCCTTCATCTCCATGACTGTCAATGCTGGAGTCTCGTCCACAAATATTTTGGCTCTTGACAAGGCTTCTGCACTCAATTTAAGTTTTTCAAAATCCCTTTCTCCAATGAAACCAGTCCTGACCTTTTTGATGTCCAGCTGCGCCTCAGCACAAAGAAGCCGAACCATGACCTGTTCCTTGGCCATTTCAAGTGAAAAGAATCCGACCGTATAATCCGTCTTGAGCCCCGCATACTGGGAAATATTCAATGACAACGCTGTTTTTCCCATCGAAGGCCGGGCGGCAATGACAATAAACTCTGAGTTATGAAATCCAGAAGTGAGGCCATCCAGGTCCCTGAATCCAGTGGGTATCCCAGTCACAGTTTCTTTCCGGTCATGGAGGATTTTAATCATATCCAAAGTGGGGGGGGCTAATGATTTCAATGGAACAAATCCTGGCTTGACACGCTGCTCAGCGACTTCGATGATCGCGGCTTGGGCCTCATCCAAAAGCTGGTCCGCATCTTCTCTTTGTTCATAGCTCGAAGAAATTATCTTTGCCGAGGATAAGATGAGCTGCCTGAGAAGAGACTTTTCTTTGATGATCTGCGCATAGAATTCGACGTTCAAGCTCTTGGGAACACCATCCAACAGAGAAGAAATGTATGAAGCTCCGCCGACTTCCTCAAGAGCATCTTCTTTTTGAAGTTCTTCGCTCAAGGTCACCACATCGACTGGCTTGCCCTTATCGACCAAGGAGACAATTTTCCCGATAATCCTGCGATTGGCATCCTTGTAAAAATCCTCTGGAGTAATAACGGAAAGAACAACATTTAGATTTTTGTTGTTCAAAAGAATCCCCCCCAGGACAGTCTTTTCGGCCTCGATACTCTGAGGAGGAGCCTTCTTCAGCAACATCGAGTCGACTTCCATTATCCTCTCCTTATAAAACTTGGATTATTCATAAAATCTGCCGATACCTTACACATTCCTCATTAAAAGGGGACAGGCCCCTTTTCCAGAGTCAAGATTCAGCCCTTCTTTTAAGGATATTTTTTCGCCCTGAATCTGCGTTTTTATCCTTCAATTGAGTCTATTTCAGCCCACATGTAATTCAGATCAACTCTTCTTCTTTTTTTCCTTTTTTTTCCCTTTTTCTTTTTTCTCCTTCTCTCCTTCTGGCTCAGGAACTTCTTCTTCAACTCCTTCTTCTTTGGCTTCGGATGCTTCCTCCTGTTTTTCTGTCTCCTTCTCTTTCACTTCTTCTGGAGCTTCCTTTTCATCCGGTTCCTTTATTTTCTCTTTTGTGATTTTCTCCTCTTCTTTTTTCTCATCTTTGGCTACAGCTTCTTCATCCTTTTCCATCTCTGGAACGATTTTTATCTCTTCGGCTTCCTCTCCCTTCTTCTCAGTTTTCTCTTTATCTTCTTTTTCTTCTTTTGGGACTTCGAGTTCTTCCTCTTTTGGCTTTTCTTCTGGCTCTTTCTTGGCCTCCTCCATTTCCTCCGGTTTCTCCTCTACGGCTTTCTCTTCTTCCTTCTCCGGTGCTTTTTCTCCTTCTTTGACCACTTCCACTTTTACTTCTGCTCGATCTTCATGGAAGATTTTTATCGGCACAGTGTAATTTCCTAACCGTTTTATCGGTTCACTCAGCAGTATTTTCTTTTTATCGATTTCAAAACCTAACTCATGCAAGGAGTCCTTTAAATCAGCCGAACTCACTGAACCAAAAATGACGTCCTTCTCTCCAGTTTTCCTCTTGAAAGAAAGGGTTGTTTCATTAAGCTTCTCAACAAGGTCCTGATAGGAGGCTCTTTCTTTTTCCACCTCTTTCTTCAATGCCTGTTGTTCGATCTCGATCATTTTCATGTTCGAGGGGGTCACCTCCAGAGCTATTTTTTGGGGAATAAGGTAATTCCTCCCATATCCAGGGGCCACGTTAACAATATCCCCTTTTCTTCCGAGATTATCCACATCCTGCTTTAAGATGACTCTCATTTTTCCTCCGATCTCATACTATCTCTAATCTTCTATAAATGGAAGCAGTGCGAGTATGCGAGCTCTCTTTATCGCGGTCGCCAGCCTCCGCTGATGATAAGCACATGTCCCTGTGATACGCCGAGGAGAAATCTTGCCTCTTTCCAGAATATACTTCCTCAAGATGTCAACATTTTTATAATCGATTTCTTTGACATTCCTTTGACAGAACCGGCAAAACTTTCTTTTGGGTGGAAAATACCTCCGGAATGAACTTCTCTCACTTCTCTGTTCCCTCGCCATCTTTATTCTTCCTCCTTCTCTTCTTCTGGGGGAGCGACGTCCTCCACCGCTTCCTCTTCTTTCTCAGCCGACACTTTTTTCTCATCAGGGGTTTTCTCATCTCCCGTCATTTCGATATCCGCCTCTTCTTCTTTATCCCCCTTTTCTTTTTTGCGAGCCGCTTTTTGCTTATCCGCAGGTTCTTCATCCTCTGTGGCCTCTATTTTCTCTTCGGTTTCTTTTTTCTCAATGACCTCTTTTTCTTTTGCAGGCTCTTTTTCTTCTTTGGTTTCCTTCTCAGGAGTCACAATCTCAGCGGTTTCGCCTTCAAGAGCTTTCTTTTCCTCTGGAATCTCTTTTTCTTTTTCCATCGGAACGGCCTTCTTCTTTCGGCGGATGCTTTTTTTCGGCTCTTTCTTCACTGTCAGGTAACGCAAGATAGCCTCTGATTGTTTAAAGCGCCTTTCCAGTTCAAATGGAATATCTGGATCCCCCTCATAAAGAAAAAAGACGTAGAATGCTTCTTCAAATTTTTTGATGGGGTAGGCTAATTTCCTCTTCCCCCATCTGTCCTCATTGATCATTTTCCCCTTCTTTTTAGAAACGACATCAACCATTTGCCCAATGATTTTTTCAGTCTCTTCTTCTTCTAGGTTTGGGGAAATGAGAAATGCTGTTTCGTATTGTGTCATCGACACCTCCTTATGGATTTACAGCTCCTTCTTCTTAAAGAAGGAACAAGGAGCTTTTCTTTTTCTCTATTTAATCAGTGGTGGCTTTTCCTCTCTGATTATAGGTACTCATGGCTGCCTCCACTCGGCCGGCCAGTATCATCTCCAACGCTTCACTGGCCATCTTCAGGCCCTCTTCCAGAGGGACGCCCTCTGTTTCATCAAAACAAGAGAGCACATATTCAACCGCATCCTCTCCGGGAGGCAAAGGGCCTATGCCAATTCTCATTCTCGGAAATTCTGTCGTTTCTATTTCCTCAACGATAGATCTCATTCCTTTATGGCTACCTGCGCTTCCTCTTTTTCTGATCCTGATTTCTCCCAATGGGATATCCAGATCGTCATACACCACAAGAAGCTGCTCGGGCTGAATATTCCTTCCTTCTATTATTCGCTTCACAGCTACTCCGCTGTTGTTCATATAAGTCTGAGGCAGCACAAGCATGATCTTCTCATTCTCCTTTTCAACCTCGGCAATTTTCGATGAAAACCTTCTCTTCTTCAGCCTTGTTTCCAATTCTTTGGCCACACGTCTCACAAAAGTGAACCCGACATTATGCCTGGTCCCAGAATAACGTCTTCCAGGATTTCCCAATCCAACAACGGCCCACAAACACTACTCCTTCTTTTTTTCTTCCTTTTTCTCTGTCTTTCCTTTCTCTTCCTCTTTCTTTTCCTCTTTCTGTTCTTCTGTCACTTCTTCTTCGGGTTTCTCCTTCTTGATGACTTCAGGTTCTTCCTCTTCACCGATCAGTTCTTCCTCCTCCTCTTCAACTTCTATCTCTTCTTCTTTGGTCGGAACTTCGATGTGGACCAGGATGGAATCAGGATCGCTAACCAGCGTAATTTCGTCGGGAACAGTAACTTCTCCGACTTTAAAGGATTGCCGGAGATGAAGTTCGCTTATATCTATCTCAATATGCTCAGGAATGTCCTTGGGAAGACATTCTATCTCAATTTCTCGGGTGATGAAGTCAACAAACCCTCCTTCGGTCTTGACGCCCACCGATTCTCCCACTGTCACCACTGGAACAGATACTCGAACAACCTTATCCATGGCGATCTGAATCAAATCCGCATGAAGGATCTCATCTGTAACAGGATTCCTCTGCAATTCCTTTATCATCGCATTCCTTGTCTCTGAATTATACGAGACTTCAAAAACAGTATTCTCGCCTGTCTCAGCTTTTAAAATCTGAAAGAGATCCTTTTTTTCCAGAGTCAAAGGAACATTGTCATCCTTTGCCCCATAGAGAATGACGGGAATCATCCCGCTTCGTCTCAAGCGACGTGAGGCATTCTTGCCAAAAACATCTCTTTTTTCACCTTTTATCTTAAAACTCATTTTTTCTTCCTCCTCAAACAAACAAAGAGCTCACAGAATACCCCTTGTTGATCCTCCGGATGGCCTCTCCAAAAAGAGCGGCAACAGAGAGGGATACGAATTTATCTGACGATTTCGCATTTTCCTTCAAAGGGATGGAGTTGGTCACGATCAGTTTTTCTAACTCTGAATCATTAATTTTTTCAACTGCCTTCCCAGATAAAACAGCATGGCTACAGGCCGCATAGACTTTTTTTGCCCCTTCTCTTTTGAGAGCCTCAACAGTCTGAACAAGAGTTCCTCCTGTGTCAACCATATCATCCAGTATGACCACGTCGCATCCTTTGACATCTCCGATGACATGAAGGACTTTGGCCTCGTTTGGAGCAGGTCTTCGTTTATCAATGATCGCCAGCTCTGCAGACATTCTCTTGGCAAAGACCCTGGCTCTCCCCACGCCTCCTGCATCAGGAGAAACCACGGTAAAATCTTCAAGCTCCAAGTTCTGCATGTAGTTGGCTAATACAGGCGCCGCTCTTAGGTTGTCAACAGGCACAGAGAAAAATCCTTGAATCTGGGGCGAATGGAGGTCCATGGTCAGTACCCTTGTGGCTCCGGCCGCTTCCAGCAAGTCAGCCATCAGCCGCGCCGTTAAAGGAACCCTGGGTCGATCCTTCCAGTCCTGACGCGCGTAACAATAATAGGGGATAACAGCAGTAATCCTCTCAGCTGAGGCCCGCTTGAACGCATCTATCATGATAAGGAGCTCCATCATGTGAAAGTTCGCATCGTTATTTCCGGATTGGATGACAAATACATCCTCTCCTCTGACATTTTCATCGATATAAAAATGAATTTCCCCATCACTGAACCGATCGAGAACACAGCTTCCCAACTCAACCTTCAAGAAATCTGCAATCTCTTGTGACAAAGAAGGATTAGAAGACCCTGCAAATACTTTCATTGTATTTTCTGTTTTCATTCCTTCTCCTCTCATGAGGGAATTCACTTTTCCTTTCTGGCTGGGGCGGGAGGATTCGAACCTCCGAATGGCGGCTCCAAAGGCCGCTGCCTTACCGCTTGGCGACGCCCCAGGCTTGATATTCCTACCGTATCGCTCTCGAGACAACGTCTCAACGAGTAGCGAGGGAAAGCTCTTTTCGATTTTGTGCAAGGCTTTTTCTGCCTTCTCTCTTTCCGAAAACAGGCCGAATAAAGCGGAACCCGTTCCACTGACTAAGGACAACTCTGATCCATGGCTCTGGAAAAGGCTCTTAATGGTTCTGAGTTGAGGATGGAGGCGGAAAACCGTCTCTTCTAACTCGTTCTCTAAAAAACCAAGCTCTCTGCTCTCTAAAAACTTGATAATTTTACTGTCTTTGCTTGGTGAAGTCAAGGAGAACTGAAGCTGCTCATAGATGGAAGTCGTAGAGATAGACAATTCGGGGAGAACCAGCAAACAGGAGATAGAGGCCATATCGTCCACAGGAGTGATCCTGTCTCCCCTTGACGTGCCTAAGCACAATCCTCCCTCCAGAAAAAAAGGGACATCGGCTCCCAGCTCCGCTCCAAAATCCATCAATTCTTTTTTCCCCAGTCCCAGAGCCCAGCACTCATTCAGCGCAGAGAGAGTCATGGCCGCATTGCTGCTTCCTCCTCCCAATCCCTTCCCTGGAGGGATCGATTTGGTGACTTTTATCTTGATCCCTTGGGTTATCCGGAAATTTTCTTTCAAGAGAAGGACTGCTTTAAAAATAAGATTATCTTTTCCCCAGGAAATCGTCTGTTCATCTCCCTCAAGGATAATTCTGTCCTTTGAAAGGGGACGGAACTCTAAAACATCATAGAAATCTATCGTTTGCAGGAGGGTATTCACTTCATGGTAGCCATCATCCCGTTTTCTGATGACTTCCAATCCCAGGTTGATCTTGGCAAAAGATTTAATTCTCATTGGCCAATATCTTCTCGATCTCTTCCCAGCTGACTCGTTTGTAACTGGTTAAAAAAGAGAGAGAAAAAGCCTGCTTCTTTTTGGCTGGCCTGTTAAAGTCGACCCGGAGTATCTTCAGGCGTCCTGTGTTCAATGGATGTTGAAAAATGAGAATCCGAGGGATATGGGAACCGGAGAGAAATTCTTTGACTTCAAAATGAAGTTTCCCTCTCGTTCCAGCCAGGACTCGCCCCCTTTCGTCTCTTTTCAGATCCCAGTTTTCCTTGTTTTTCTCTCGACCCATCTCCTGAGCTTTTTCCTCCCATTTTCCATTAATAAGATTGATCATCTCATCCAGGCTCAGTCGAAATCCCAGGAAATAGTCTATTATCTCTTCTTCTTCTCCTTCCCAATAAACTTTTTTTTTCGGGACTAAAAAAACCGCTCTCTCCCTGTCAACTATAATTTGGTAGAGGGTTCTCCCCAATAAAAAATCCGAAACTTCGATTCGTCCCTGGTGAGGAAGCTGAAACAGGAAGGCGAATTTTGACCGGGCAGATCCCTGCTCTCCTGAAATTCTTAGAGATGCGTGCCCCTCTAATCTTTCAATATTCGAAGGAACAGGTTGGAGAAGAATCCCGGTCGGCCGGCAGCAAATGAGCAATAACAGAACAAAAGACAGACCTGCTAAAATGAAGAGTCTTCGTGCACAGGAACATCCTGCAGTCTTTGAGTCTGTGCAGCCTTCAACCGGATTCATGGCTCTTTAACCATCCTGAAGTCAATCATAACAAAGTCAAGCCCTCACAATCTTTCTGGAATTCTCAAATATCTGGCATTCCTTGTTCCCCTTTTTGACAGTCAAGAGAAAATCCAGAGAGAGGGGTATCCCCGCCGGATTAATCGGGCTCCTTTCTGAATGCAGGATGACAATCAAAGCCTTTTTTCTCTACTTTATTTAATCGCCCCACAGGTTATTTGTCCTCATCGTCAAGAGAGAATCCATAATCATGGGTCTTTAGTTTCTTCTTTTTCTTTCTTGACGCTCTTCCTTCTTCAGCCTTATCAGGAGAGGAATCTCGGCTCTGGAAGTCCACCTTCTTTCCTTTTCCCTCCACTTTACGCCTCTTTCCCTCATCAACAAGAGAGAATCCGTAATCTTCTGTTTTGATCTCTTTGACTCTCTTTTTTCTTCGAAAGAGAGGGTAAAATGGGGACTTCAATCTTTTCCCAAAGCAAGATAGATTGGGATTCAACACTAATAGAAGAAAGAACGCAACAAAAATGATTAATATCCCATAATATCCCAATTTCATCTTATTCCTCGAAAGCGCTTGTTATCAAACCTTCCCGAATGAAAACTAAGCTTAATTATATTCCTGACTCTGGGTTTAGTCAAACAAGTGGGAAGGCGGGGAAAGGGGAGATCGATTTGGGCTGATTTTATTCCGTTATTTGGCTTCTTCTTTGTCTTCCTGAAAATCTGGGATTCTCGCCTTCACCTTTTCTCCCCCGATATAAAATCCAATCACGAAGGCGGCAGACGCGGAAAGGAAGAGAAGAAGAGTTTTGAAGAGGTCTTTCATCGTTACCTTCCTCTAAATTTTAACCAAAACAACAAAAAAGTCAATAAATAATGGGATCTGTAGTTTCCACTATTTTTTCATTGAAAGGAGTCACGTCTTAACATTTAACATTTCTGCAAGAATTTTAGATTGACAGCACTCTCTTTTGATGCTCAATAAAGTCAAAAAAGAGAGAGCATATGGAAATGTTAAACATGAAGACGCAACCCTTTTTGATGATCCAATTTGATTTTTCCCTGTTTTCTTTGTATATTCTTCCTGTATCCTCGCAGCAGAGAAACGGAACAATGAGAAAAAAAACAGCCCTGTCTTTTCTTTCTCTTTTTATCTGCGTCCTCTTTCTCTGGCCGCAAGGAACAAGAAAACCGATTGTGTCCGGGAGTTTTTATCCGAGTGACGCAGACAAACTTTCCCCACAAATTGATACTTTTCTCCAGAATGTAAAGAGAGATTCTTTTCCCTCCGGAAAAATCTTGGCTCTCATCTCCCCCCATGCTGGATATGTCTATTCCGGCCAAGTGGCGGCCCATGCCTACTGCTTGGTTCAAGGTAAAGATTACCAGACAGTAGTCATCATCGGACCTTCTCATCGACACGGATTCAAGGGCTGTTCTATTTATCCCAAAGGAGCCTACGAGACCCCTCTGGGAACGCTTGAGGTGAACGAAGCTCTGGCCTCAGAACTCTCTGAAGCCACAGGGTTTGGATATGTCCCCCAAGTCCATCGACACGAACACTCTATTGAGGTTCAAATCCCTTTCATCCAAAAAGTTCTCCCCAGTGCAAAAATCGTGCCTGTTCTCATGGGCATTCAATCTGAAAAGACCATAACAACTCTCGCGAAAGCACTCTCAGAAGTTTTGCCCGATAAAAAAGCTCTCGTCATAGCTTCCACTGACCTCTCTCATTTTTTTCCCAAACAGAAAGCCAACGAAATAGACTCCAACACGGCTTCACTCATCCAGTCATTCGAAACAGATTCTCTCATCAGAAAGCTCGGCAGGGGAGAGAACATCATGTGCGGAGGAGGTCCGGTTATTTCGACCCTGCTCTATGCACAAAGCCGCGATGAACCAGGAATTGAGATTCTTCGGTATGCCGACTCCTCAGATGTCGGAGGGCCGCAATCACAAGTTGTGGGATATCTCGCTGCTGTTCTCTATTTCAAAGGCCCTGAATCTACTTTCCGCCTTTCTGCAGGAGTGAAAAAAGAACTCCTCCATCTTGCCAGCACAGCCATAAACCACTTCATCAAAGAAAAGAAAGTCATCGATTATAGGACACAGAACAAGGATTTACTGACCAAGAAGGGAGCCTTTGTGACTCTTAAAAAGAAAGGTTCTCTCAGGGGTTGCATCGGATTCATTGAGCCTGTCTTCCCTCTGTATGAAACGATCATCCGGGCTGCCATCTATGCCGCCGTCCAGGACCAGAGGTTTCCTCCCGTAAGAGCGGATGAGCTCAAGGATTTAGAGATTGAAATTTCAGTCCTCACCACTCCCCAAAGGATTCATGATCCCCTTCTGATCAAGGTCGGCAAACATGGTTTAATCATATCTCAAGGGGACCACAGAGGAATTCTTCTGCCGCAGGTCCCTGTTGAAAACAATTGGCCCCGGGAAGAATTCCTCGAACGAGCTTGTTTGAAGGCCGGCCTCCCCAGGAATGCCTGGACATCAGGAGCAGAGATATATATCTTCGAAGCCATCATATTTCACTAAACCTCTCCTCTTAATGAAGATTCCCTAAGAAAAGGGAGCATTTGTACTCGCTCAATAATTTGACAACTTTTTTATAATGTCATGCGAACGGAGTGAAGCAATCTCTTTATGGCGTCATTGCGAGGAACGAAGTGACGTGCCAATCTCATATAAACAAATGCATTTTTCCCATATGGGATTGCCACGCTTCGCTCGCAATGACACTTCACCTTCTATATCATTATCAAGAGAGCTTCCTAATTACAGAGCATAAAAAGCATTAAGCTTTATCTGAAAAATCGAATCGATGCACAATCTTACTTGAGAAGGCTCTTGTATCGCTAAAGCCTTCCCCGATTGAATCTGCCCTCTTCCAAACAGGAAAACCAGAAAGTGCTTTAATCGTGAGCGTGAATCGTATAAAATTTAAACTTCATAATTGGAGCTTTTCCACCACAGGATAAACGAATGCCACTCTATGAGTACAAATGCCAAAAATGTGCATCAGTTTATGAAGTTATACAGAAAATCAGTGACTCGCCTCTTACAGAATGTCCGGAGTGCGGCGGGAGGCTGAAAAAAGTCATAACTGCCCCGGTGATTCAATTCAAAGGCAGCGGCTTTTATATCACTGACTACGCCAAAAAGAAAAAATCAGAGAAGGAAGCCAAGCCCAAAAAGAGACAAAAAAGCGATAAGGATAAGAAACACGAAGGGAAGAGCAAGACAGGTTCTGATAAACCTCTCTCTGAAAAAACTTGAAGAGAGAAGACAACTCGCCTTTTTCCTGCTTCACCCGAAGAATTTTTTATTTCCAAGGGGAGATATCCATGTGTTTTGAAAATGACTTCTTTCCCAGAAAGTCGAGAGAGAAAGCGGGTCGGGCTCCTTCTTGATTCCAAGCCCAGAAGCCTGCTTGTTTTCCTCCTTCCTCCTTTGACAAGATCGAAATTAGTGCATAAAATTGTGTTCATGAAGGTCGTCATCCGCACTCCTAATTGGATCGGAGATTCAGTGCTGGCTCTCTCCGCTATTGAAAGCCTGAGTCAAAACCTCCCTGAAGCTCAAATTTGGATCGCCACAAATGAATGGGTCAAAGACCTCTTCACCTCCCACAATCTTATTAAAGGGATAATTCCACTGCCCGGTGCGAACACCATCAAGAGCCTGAAGGATTCAGCAAAAAAAATTAAAGATTTTCACTTTGACGCCGGTATCCTCTTCACGAATTCCTTCATCTCGGCTTTCCTTTTTTATCTCGCCAAAATTCCACAGAGATGGGGCTACTCAAGGGATGGACGCGGACTTCTCCTGACAAAAAGAGTTTCTCCAAGAAGCCTCGAAAATTCCCCCCATCAAGTGGATTACTACATGGAACTTATCTCTGGGTTGGGATATAAAACTCTTCCTCCCCAACTCTCTTTCCCCTTAACTCAGGAAGAACAAAGAGCCGCCAGTGAGAAACTTCTCTCTTGCGAGGTAGATTTCCAGCGCCCCATTATCATACTCAATCCAGGTGCATCTTACGGCCCGGCAAAGAGATGGCCGGCTGAAAAATTCGCGGAACTCGGCAGCCTTTTGCAGAAACGGAACAAGGCCGTTATTCTCATCACTGGTGCGGAAAATGAAAAGGGAGTGGCTGAATCCGTCTCCTCCCGCATGGCAAAAAAACCCATCAATCTATCTGGGCAAACTAGCCTGCGGATGCTTGCCGGCCTGATCAGCCAGGCAACCTTATTCGTAACCAACGATTCAGGACCCATGCATCTAGCCAATGCGCTTAAAGTCCCTGTCACAGCCGTGTTCGGACCGACCGATCCGAGTGTTACCGGACCTTATCAGGAACCGTCTGCTGTTATCAAGAAAGATGTTCCCTGCTGGCCATGTGTTTATAGAGAGTGCCCGTTTGACCACAGGTGCATGGTGAACATCTCTCCCGAGGAAGTGTATAAGGCCTGCCAGAGGTTTTTACGATGAAAAAAAAAGCCGTATTCCTCGACAGAGATGGGACCATCAACAAAGACGTGGGTTATCCCGGTTCCTACAGCGCGATTGAAGTTTACCCCTACAGCTTCGAAGCCGTTAGAAAATTGAACGAAGCCGGATTGTCAACCGTTATCGTCACCAATCAGTCCGGAATCGGGAGAGGACTTATTCTCGAGAAAAACCTTCAAAATATCCATGAAAAAATGCAAGCTTTATTTGCCAAACACAACGCTCATTTCGATGGCATCTACTACTGCCCCCACTATCTCTTTTCTCCCAATCCTGAATACAAGGCTGACTGCCAGTGCCGTAAGCCCAACCCTGGGATGGCGCACCAAGCCGCCGCAGATTTGGACATCGACACAACACAATCTTACATGGTGGGGGATAAAGTGGAAGACATCCTCTTCGGCTTGAATATTCAAGCGAAGCCCATACTTTGTCTCACAGGGTTTGGCAAGGATTCATTACCCAAACTTAAAGAAAAAGGAATAAAGCCTGTTTATGTGGCGCAAACCCTGCTGGATGCAGTCAAATGGATCCTGCAACAGGAAAAAAAGGAGGGGCCAGACAAGTCCTGACAGAATAAATTAAAAAAAGGAATCCCCACAGCGATGATTCGATTTGACGATATCCTGGATAAGGTTACTTCTTCTTATTCTGAGAAGGATATCACTCTTCTGAAAAAAGCGTATGTGTTCGCCGCACAGGCTCATAAGGGTCAAACTCGCCGCTCAGGAGAACCTTATCTGAGTCACTCCCTGGAAGTGGCCAACATGCTGGCCGATATGAAATTGGACAAAACGACTTTGGCGGCAGGGCTCCTCCATGATGTTCTCGAAGACACCGACGCGACAGCCGTAGAGCTAACACAAGCTTTCGGAGAAGAAATCACCCATCTGGTGGAAGGAGTCACCAAAATCAGTCGAGTCCAGGAGTCATCTCCTGAAGCAAGGCAGGCAGAAAGCATAAGGAAAATCATCCTCGCAATGACAGATGACTTGAGAGTAATTTTTATAAAGCTGGCCGACAGGATACACAACCTTAAAACCTTAAAATTTTTATCCGAGGACAAACAAAAACAGATCGCCAGGGAAACCCTGGAGATATACGCTCCCATAGCCAACCGCCTTGGTATGGGACGAATAAAGGCTGAGCTTGAAGACCTGTCGTTCCGCTTCGTCAATCCAGAAGATTATTTTGAAGTTGCCTCTCTTGTCGATTCTCGCCGGAAAAAGGCAGAAAAGGAGCTCAAGAAATTAAAAACATCGCTCGAAAGCCTGATGAAAGAAAATAAAATTCCGATAAAAATCACCTCCCGCATAAAAAGACCCTACAGCATAGATAGCAAGATGAAAAGGCGAAGTGTCGATTTCGATCAAGTATACGACTTCATGGCTTTAAGGCTCATTACTAATACTGTAAAAAACTGTTACGCGGCTTTAGGAATCATCCATCAGACATGGCCTCATCATCCGACCCGGTTCAGGGACCTTATTGCCATGCCCAAACCGAATCTTTACCAATCTCTCCATACAACGATAATCACCGAGAAGAATCAAACCGTCGAAATTCAAATCCGAACACAGGACATGCATAATCTGGCTGAAAACGGTATTGGCGCCCACTGGAAATACAAAGAAACAGACCCCAGCCACATCATGAAAGAGGATAAAAGACTCCACTGGCTAAGAGAAATGGTCGAACTCTACAAAGAGCAGAAGAGCCCCAGGGAATTCCTGAAAAGCCTGAAAACCGACCTTATCCCCGAGGAAATTTACGTTTTTACACCTAAAGGGAAAGTGATCACACTCCCACTCGGGGCCTCTGCATTGGACTTTGCCTTTAAAATCCATACGGAAATAGGGCTCCACTGTTCCGAGGTTAAAATCAACGGCAAAAGCGTTCCGTTGAAAACAATCCTCAAGACTGGGGATATGGTGGAAGTCATTACTTCTCCAGAAAAAACGCCTGCTCGAGATTGGCTGAACATCACCTTCACATCCACTGCCAGGCACAGTATCAAACGCTGGTTAAACCTTCAGAAGCGGATGAAAACCACAGAGCTGGGGAAAAAATTATGGGAAAAAGAGATCAAGAAGTATAAGGGGCCTCCAGAAAGGCTAAGGGAAAAAGCTATCCTCAAAAGCCTCTCTACCGCAGCAAACTTCAGGGCCAAAAAGATGGAAGATTTTTATGCCCTAATTGGATCTGGAAAAATCATTCTAGAGAAAAAATTCATGGAAAAGCTTTTCCCTACCAAAGAAGTTGTGAAGAGAAAAGAGACTTTGATCAAAAAAGTTGTGACAAAAGTGAGCAAGAAGCCAAGGCCGATCATCCAGGTCAAGGGAGTCCATCTTGCCAAATGTTGTACTCCCATCAAAGGAGAGTCCATTATCGGGTACATCACCGCTGGTAAGGGGATAACTGTACACTCCTTGCGGTGCCCTCGGGTCGCAAAAGAAATTCTGGACAACGAACGGATGGTAGAGGTCTCATGGGATGATGCCCCGGAAGGGATCTATACAGGCAAGCTTTTGATTATGGGAGAAGATTCTCCTGGAGTCCTGGCTAAAATCGCAGCGCAAATTGCTCAGTTAGAAGGGAATATCACCAAGGCGGATGTGATTACTTTTGCGGATAAAAAAGCCCGGATAAGACTCAGCATTATCATTCAGGATATTAAACAACTCGAGTCAATCATAAAAAAGATTTCAGCTATAAAAGAAATCTTCTCTGTGGAAAGGATGTGAAGGGCGCTAGAGGGCTTTAACCACTTTCCCCGAACGAAGACACCTGGTACAAACCCATATTCGTTTAACCCCTGATTTCGTTTGAGCCTTCACATGTTGCAGATTCGGCTTCCACTTTTTCTTCGAAGCCTTATGAGAATGGCTGAGGGTTTGGCCGAAAAGGGGGCCTTTTCCGCAAATCTCACACACTTTTGGCATTTTTTTACTCTTATGAAAAGAATTTTTATACCATATTCCGAAGAAAAATCCAAACGATTTATTGACATAAGAATAATTCGTCTTCTCGGAAGAAAAGTGTGTGGGATCAGGTTTCTGTTTTCTACTTTTTCCACATGGCAGATAAAAACGCCGGAAAAAATATCATCCAATAAAGATAAGAAACGGAAATGGGAGCCTCTCTCCACTTATTCTTTTTACAAGACAGATGTCCCCTTTTTATGACGAGTTGGACTTTCTTTTTTTTTATTCTCAGGCTATTTAAGTTGGTATGAAATTTGCATAACCTCTATGTTCTATTGACGAATAAATGAAAAAGCAGTACCTTAAAATATGAAGGTGTCTATGATGCATAAAAAATTTACAATTTATCTTCTTGCGTTTTTATTTCTTCCCCTTGTCTTTTCTAGCTGCAGCTCCGCCATTCAGTCTAACCAGATTCAATTTGGGATTGCAGCCGCTCAAAGAGGACTGTGGGATGAAGCGATCTTCCGCTGGAAAAAGGAAGTCCAATCCAACCCTGACTCTGCCGCCGCCCATAACAACCTGGCAGTTGCGTACGAGCTTAAAAGACAATGGGATGAAGCCAAAAAGGAATATGAAGCGGCTTTGAAGCTTTCTCCGAATAACAGTCACATAAAAGCAAATTTTGAGAACTTCAAGAAAAATCTGGAAGCGCGAGAAGTGGAAGAAACAAAAAAGAAAAATGAAAAAAAATAAAATCGTACTTATTCTCCTTCTCGTCTTTTTCGTATCCTGTTCTTCTGTCAACTATTTCAAGGTTAATCTCGAAGTCCCTGGAAAGCCAGTCTTCGATATTAATCAGTTCGACGAAATCATTATCACCGATTTTTTCATCAAAAAAGAAACAGAGGATTTTGATCTGAATCAAGAATTGATCAATTATTTCGAAGCTCAGATGAGACAAAATTTTAAGGCTGAGGTCTCATCAAGAAGAATATCTCTGTCCGATGAAGAGCTTTTTAAAGACAAAGCTTTCTGGAAAAATATCCAGCCTGAAGCACAAGAAACCGTGCTTTTCACGGGAACAGTTGATTATTTAGAAGAAGTCCGGAAGGCTGTCGTCCAGACCAAAAAAAAGGTTGATGAAACGTTTGACCGGGATAGAGCCATACAAGAGAGAAGGTTTTATACTCTGACTCTTGACTTTTACATGATTGATGCCCAGACAGGGGAGATTCTTTACACAAAAGCTTTCAAAGAGACCCAGGGGTATAGAAACCCGAACCAGACTGCTGCTTTTGCATTTTTTGATTTGGCAGACACAGTGAAAGCGAAGTTTTTCAGTAGCGTCCTGGGGACAGTCAAAATGCAGCAAAGATACCTTATCAAAGATTAACAAGGGAGAACAACAATGAAAGATTACATAAGACGTTTCTTTATTCCGATATTATTATTCCTGTGTGTCACACAGGCCTTTGCCCAGTTCTATTACATTCCCTACTACGGAAAGAATAAAGTCCAGTACTCAGACTTCAATTGGAAAATATATAACTCCGAACATTTCAAAATTTACCACTACTTTGATAATCCCAAACTCTTAAAAAACATTGTGGAAATGGCTGAGAGTGCGTACTTGAAGATCAGCCAGGAAATCAAACATTCGCTTTCCGCAGAAGTGCCTATCATTTACTACAAGACCTACACAGATTTTGAGCAGACAAATCTGTTGCCCACTTCAGAAGGCATCCTGGGTGTCTCAGAGCCTACCCTCTACAGGGTGATTATTTATGGAGACATGACTCTTGATCAAATTAATTCTCTCATCGAACACGAGATTGGTCATATTTTCGAATATGACATTCTGTTTGGAAGCCCTGGCGGGGCGAACTATGCCCTCAGCTACCCTCCTGGTTGGATAATGGAAGGCTGGGCCGAGTACAACACTAACACTTGGGATCCCTGGTCCATCTTGATTGTCCGGGATGCGGCCCTCAATGACCGAATACCTGAGCTTTCAGGATCAGGCGCACTCTTTTCCCGTTATCCAACGCCTCGACCTCCTAGTTATGATTTCGGACATGCCATGTTTGAGTTCATGGAGCATAAGTTCGGGAAAGACAGCATAAGGGAATTCTGGCATTCTCTTAAACGTTCCCCTCTTATCGGAAGACGGAATCCCATCAAAAGAACATTTAAAATGACGAATAAACAGTTCAACCATGAGTTCAAGAAATATCTCCGGGCAGAGTTTAAGGATTATCTCTACAGGGAAAATCCCGAGGACTACAGCATCCCTCTTGGGCCTGAATTCCCTCTGAATCCATATTACTTCGCCCTTTCTCACGCCGTCTCCCCATCAGGAGATATCGTCGCTGTTCTCACCTATAATGCTAAGTCCGGCGATCTCGACATCCTCCTTATTTCCACCAAGGATGGCTCTGTCATTCAGAACATAACCAAGGGTTACACAATCAAGTACGAATACATCCGTTTCGACATTGATCCTGCTCAAGGCGTGGATATTTCTTGGTCGCCAGACGGCGACAAGATTGCTTTTTTCGGACGCACTGGAGAAAAGTACGCTCTTTATATTGTCGACCCAGTGGCAGGAAAAACTATACAAGAAGTTCTGATTCCCTATGACAGACCTGCTTCTCCCTGTTTTTATCCTGAGAGCAATGCGCTTCTCTTCGTCGCCTTCGAAAATGGAATTCACGATATATACAAGGTCGACCTGGAGACCGAGACTTTCCTGAATTTGACTGAGGATGACCTTTATGAGAAAGCGCCATTCATCTCGCCGGATGGAACAAAGGTCGCTTACACGATTCGCCTGGATTCCTATGATAAAATCTTTCTTTCTCCGATCGACAATCTGAAGGAGAAAACTCAGCTGACTTTTGGCCAAGACAATACAGTCACGCCTTCCTTTTCTCCTGACTCCGAGGAAATCTATTTTTCAGGAGACATGAGAGATGCCTATAACATTTACTCTCTGAACCTTAAAACAGGTGTCCAGAAGCGCTACACAGACGTCAGGACCGGAAACTTCTTCCCCATTCCTCTTCCCAACAACCCCAAAGAGATCGTTTTTTCCTCATTTAACAAGGGAGCGCTCCAGATTTTTAAAAGCGAGTTCGAAGGCGAAGTGGAGAAAACAGTGGCTTTCAATGCAAATTTGACCGAGGAGGAATTCGAGAGGTTTGAGCCAATTATATCGCTCGATATCAACGAGGAAAAGATCGAACCGCATAAAAGCCTCGGTAAACTTTATCTCGCAGGAAGACCCCCCATCGATACTTACATCGCGTCCGATGGCTCAATCTACGGAGGCGCGGCAATCAGCCTCTCTGACATCCTGGGAGATCATACATTCACTTTTATGGCTTATCAGGTGCAGAGTTACCGCTCATACGCCCTTTCCTATATTAATCAAAAAGGAAGGCTCCAGTATTCGGCCAATCTTTTTCAATACACTCTTTTCTATTACCTCGCTTCCTACTATGATCCTTTCTTTGCCGAGAATCCTCTCTACACACCTAGAAATTCAACGGCTACTCGCAAAATCACAGGGGCTCAATTCAGTGCGTATTATCCTTTCAGCCGCTTCTACCGGGCTGAAGCCTCCTTGGGTTACTTTAACTACGAGGAAGACTATGCAAGTACTATGACGAGCGGGTATGGACAATTTTGGAACGGAAATATCGTCTCGGCAGATTTCGCTCTTGTCGGAGAAACCACCCGTTTCAAATACCCCTACGGTCCAATGTCCGGCAATACCTTCATGGTTTCTCTTTCTCAATCCATCCCTGTATCAAACAATTTCCTGGAGAACACGACCGTTCAGGCCGACCTCCGTCAATATCTCTATCTCGGTGGGGACTTTCTCTTTGCTCTGCGCTTTAAAGGATTTGCCAGCCGCGGGAGGAACCCTTATATTTTTTATTGGGGAGGGAACAACGAGGTCCGTTCTGTGGGCTTCTATTCAATCATCGGGAATGAGGGATGGCATGCCAACCTAGAATTCCGTTTCCCGGTCATCAATGCTGCTCAAACGATCCTCGGCGAGCTGGGCCCGTTTCGCGGATCTTTTTTCTTCGACCTCACCCGGGCAAAAATCAAAGGGTTTCCAGCCGAAATCGCCACAATTATAAGGGATGATTTTGGAAATCCAGTAGACTGGAAAGTGAGCGAAGCCGTCGGCGCTTATGGCTTCGGTTTTCAATTCTACTTCCTGGGGCTTCCTTTTCACTTCGACTTCGCGAGATTAATCACAATTGATGATTTTTCATGGCCCTTTAAAATGGAATCTTCAGGCAAATACAAGTTGAGTTTCTGGATCGGATACGACTTCTAAAAAAAAATTTAAAATTTTCTTGAATTCCCCCCACAACAGTGCTAATATACCTTCGCTTTTCCATCCTTAGTCAGGAAAGAAGCAAGTTTTTTCCACAGGTGTGGATAAATCTGTGGAAATCTAATGCGGCTCAATGGAACCCGAAGAAAAAATTAACCCTTGGCTCCAGATTATGGAGGCCCTCCAAAAAAAGGTCGACAAAAACAGTTACGAAACTTGGTTTGAGCCAACTTCTTACATAGGAAAAGAAGAAAACTCTCTCTACATCAAAGTCCCCAATTCTTACTTTAAAGACTGGCTGTCTTTCCACTACTCAGGACTTATAAACAGGTGTTCTCAAGAAACACATGGAAAAGTATTCGATGTTAAATTTATCTTCGATGAAGAAGCGTCGTCGTTCAAACGGCGTTCCCCGCACGAAAGAAAATCGAAACGTGGCCCACTTCTCAATCCCAACTTGAATCCGAATTATACTTTCCAGAATTTTGTCGTCGGTTCCTGCAATCAGTTCGCCCAAGCGGCCTCAACAGCTGTCACGAAGAATCCGGCCAAATCATACAATCCTCTCTACATATACGGTGGCGCCGGTCTTGGAAAAACACATTTGATGAACGCCATAGGACATTTGACGCTTGAAAATCACCGCCGCATGAAAATTCTCTACATCACGACAGAAAAATTCATGAACGACCTGATCAACCATTTGCAGTACGGAAAGATACTCGATTTCAGACAGAAATACAGAAGCGTTGATGTTCTTTTAATGGACGATATCCATTATCTTTCCGGAAGAGAACGGACCAAGGAAGAATTCTTTCATACATTCAATCATTTGTACGACAGTCAAAAGCAGATCGTCATTTCAAGCGACTGTCCTCCAAAGGAGATTCCCAATCTAGAAGAGAGATTTCGTTCGCGTTTCGAATGGGGTTTAATCGCCGACCTCAAGCCTCCGGATATAGAAACAAGAATCGCTATTTTGAGAAAAAAGTCTGAACTTGAGGCCGTTGAGCTTCCAGAAAGCGTTGCCCTTTTCATCGCTGACAAAGTCCATTCCAACATCAGGGTTCTGGAAGGCTATTTGCGTCGGGTCATTGCTTATGCCTCCTTGAAAGGAGAAAAGATTGACCTAGACCTGGCTAAAGAAGCGCTCAAAAGCCTTCTGGATTCGACATCGACCATAGTGACCGTAGAGAAAATCCAGAAGATAATCTGTCATAAATTCAATATTAATCTCTCACAACTCAAATCAAAGAATAATTCACCAAAGGTGGCCTTTCCCCGCCAGATTGCTATGTATCTTTCAAAGACATTGACTAAAACTTCTCTACCTGAGATCGGGAAGAAATTCGGTGGAAAACACCACACAACCGTCATCCACAGTATCCGTAAAATTGAAAAAATGCACAACGAGGATCCAGAATTCAACAGAGAATTGAACAGTTTGATAAGCTCTATCCAGTAGTAGAATCAATTACTTATAAAGTATTTTCACTTTTTATTTGCTTTTATTATATTTATTATTTAATCTTATTCTGTATTAATTAAAATAATATTAATACATTTTATAAAAAGGTGGAAAAATGAAATTCTCGATTAAAAAAGAAGATATTGCTAGCGAACTCCAGCTTCTCCAAGGAATTGTTGAAAAAAGAAACACAATGCCAATACTGGCTAACATTCTTGTGAATGCCGTAGGAAAAGAAATCAAGCTCACTGGAACGGATTTGGAAGTGGGATTGAAGACTCATTTTCCGGCGAAAATCGAAGAAGAAGGCTCCATTACTTTATCCGGAAGGAAAATCTTTGAAGTGGTTAAGTCACTCCCCGAGGGAAAAGAAGTCACATTCGAAGAAACCGGTGATTTGACAATGCAGATAACATCAGGAGAGAGTAAGTTCAAGGTGCTCTGTTTACCAAAGGAAGATTATCCTCAGGTGCCAGAAGCAAAATTTGAGAAAAAAATTGTTTTTCCCTTAGATATGTTCCAGGAAATGATAGACAGAGTCTACTTTGCGATCACTCAAGAACAAAGATATTATCTCAGCGGAGCGCTTTTAATCATTAAAGATAAATCGATGGAATTAGTGAGCACAGATGGACATAGATTGGCCTACACAGCCAATTCAATGAAAGAATTAAAAGTGGAGAAAGAAATAAGGGCTATCGTTGCGAAAAAGACGTTGAGCGAGTTGAGAAAATTTGAAGACGAGACGATTGAATTTGATTTAGATGAGAGCAACCTCTTCTTTAAGGTGGAAAACAGGACATTGATGTCCAGGATAATTGAGGGGAAATTCCCGGATTTTGAAGCGGTCATTCCAAAAGATAATCCGAATAGCTTCACAGTATCCAGAGAAGAGATAACAGAATCAGTGAGGAGAGTATCTTTGTTTTCCACAGAAAGGTCGAAAGGAATCAAATTCTTCATAGAAAAGGAAGGAATCAAGCTTTTTTCCTCCAATCCGGAGATGGGAGAAGCTCAAGACAGAGTCGGCATAGATTATAAAGGGGAAGAACTGGAGATTGGATTCAATTCTCAGTACCTTCTGGATTTTCTATCTGCGGTCAAGTCAGAAAAGATTCAATTTGAGTTCAAAGACTCAAACAGCTCTGTCTTGATGAAACCAGAAGTCAGCGAAAAGGTCGAGTATTTATACATACTCATGCCGATGAAATTATAGGCTCCCTTTCTCTTTTCAACATTCCTGTTTTTCCAGTAAGCGGTTCACACCATCATTTGAAGATTGTAAGAGTGAAATGTGATTGATGAAGTAATCAAGTGGTCTAGAGAATAAGAAGCAGGGAGCATCAAAAGATGATTATATAAAATTAAGGGATGTCCTTGCTCCAATCAGATTTTTCACGCCATTCCCTCGTCAACTTGCTCGGCCCTGCGGAACTTTGCATGTTCATAAAATCTAACGCCCGGATATTCCCTAATCATTCTTAGCACCGGACGATGTATTCTGTCGTACTCAAACAGTCCTCGGGTCCGATTCCATCGGATTCCCTCCAAGTTGACTCGGGAAGGCTAAATCTTCCGATGTCGCTTCATCCATCCCTGCATACTCTTCTGAGTTGAATCTCCTCAAAACAAAATGGAAGAGAATCTAGAAGAATTAAACGAAGAAGGCCTCTAACCGATCACCGTGTCAACAAGGCCAACCCCCTTGATTTCCAAAAGAAAGTTATTGGGCGCACAAATGATACGCTCTCCGGCTTGAGAGACAGGAGGATGAGAAAGACAGATTTTTTGATGACAGGAAGAATTAGATACCCACACCTGACCGTTTTGTATGGCGGCTGTCACTCTGCCTTTTTCAGTTTTGAAAGTCCTAATCGCGTTTTTTCTCAAATGGAGCTTTTCGATCTCTTTGCCATCGATATAGACTGAGGCATGTCTTCCGGGCTGGATTCGATTCCTTTTTTCATTGAAGCATACCGTTGTTAGACAAAAGGAAGAGGCGTGATGGTTATTCATCTCTTTCCAGAGGCTTGAGAGATTTCGCGACCGGATGTCCCACACTTTTCCACTTTTTATTAAAGTGAAAGAGGGAGACGATTTCTGCCGAAGATGGCTAAAAGAAAAATTAAGGTCTGTTCTAGATGTATTGGGAAGATAGTTCCAACCGGCAAGAGAAAGCGCCCTTTTCAATTTATCTCCCTGGGGACAAGAATTCAGAAAGGCATACGTTTGTCCTGGCAAAAGGCCATACTCCATCAATCCTTGAAGGAGGGAAGGAAAGAAGAGATGCGGAGCGTCTGAGATGACATAAAGCTGAAAAGCATCCTTCAATGATTCAGATGCGAGTAAATGCGGCATGACAAAAGGAGTAATAATCAATCTTTTAAAAAAATCACGTCTATCCATGGCAGTCTCCTTTTTTAAGAATGTTGATAATCACCGGATACATGTGCATCTTGTTTTTCCTTTTGAAATATTTGAAGAGGACCAAGCCTGTTCCGAGGACAGCCAAAATGAGACCCAAAAGGCTTGCCGCAGATGAAGATAGCGGGACAAGAGGAGATATGAGATATCCTGCGCCCATTCCCAGAAGAGCAGCGACTAGGAGGGTCCCGAAAAGCAGGATTAAAGCCTGGTTGTATTTCGTCTCAGGAATCTCGATTTCGACTTCGTCTCCCACAGATGCTTTTAAGGGATTCTGGGCTTCAAGAAGAGCTTTGGACTTGTCTTGACCAGTGCAGAGGCTTCTGGCCGGGCAACTGCCGCAGGATTCGATGAGGCACTGGACTTCGACCTGTGCCAAGTCATTTTTCGTGGTCACAACGAATCCTTTATCCTTCATCTTTCTTTTTTTCGTCCTCTTTTTTTTCATCCTCGTCTTTGTGAAGGCGACCGATGGCCTTGGTCGGGCATTTCTCGATTTCAGGAATCTTCTCCGGGTCAATTTTTTTATAATCGGTTATGACCGCTATGTTGTTCTCCATGACAATCGCCTCCGGACAGGCACGTGCACAGATACCACAGGCGATACAGGCATTTTTGCACACCTTTCGGGAAGCGGCACCCCTGTCCAGCGAACGGCAGTAGACAAGGATTTCTTGAGTGGTCGGGTGGAGCTCGAAGAGATTCCTCGGGCAGGCCTCAACACACTTTCCGCAGGCCGTGCACTTGGATTCGTCAACCTTCGGGAGGCCGTCTTCTCCCATATGAAGTGCGTCAAATGGGCAGGCTCGAACACAATCTCCAAAATGCAAACATCCATAAGAGCACTGTTTATTTCCTCCAATAAGATGAGCGGCCATGCATGTGGAAATGCCAAGGTAAGGGCCTTTGTCCTTGGCGGCTTCATGTGTTCCCCGGCAGTGAAGGCGGGCGAGCTGCTTGATCACCTCCGGGGCTTTGACCCCCAATATGTCAGCAATCTTGGTTGTGACCTCTTCTCCTCCGACCGGGCATCCATCTGCCTCCACTTCTCCTTTGACCACAGCTTCAGCAAAAGCCCGGCATCCCGCATATCCGCAGGCGCCGCAGTTAGCTTGGGGCAAGATTTCAGACACTTTCTCGATTCTGGGGTCTTCGTAGACTTTAAGCTTCTTGTAGGCGAAGACAAGCCCGACAGAAAAGAGAAGGCCCAGGGCGGCCATAGTGATTATCGGTATAAAAATATCCATTACCTTATCATCCCAATAAAAGCCATGAAGCCAAGGGCCATGATTCCGGCGACGATCAGTGCGATGCCCGCGCCTTTCAGCGGCTCGGGAACCTCCGCCAGGTCAAGTTGTTCTCGTATTCCGGCCATGAGGACAATGGCCAGAGTGAAACCCAAACCGGACCCAACGCCGAAGACGACGGATTCCACAAAACCGTATTCTCTCAACGCAGCCAGGAGCGCCAACCCCATGATCGCACAGTTTGTCGTTATGAGAGGAAGGTAGATCCCGAGTGCCTGGTAGAGAGGGGGGCTGATTTTGCGGATGAACATCTCGACAAGCTGAACCAACGAAGCAATGACAAGGATAAAAGAGACTATCTTCAAGTAGTCCAGCTCATTCGGGATGAGAATCCAGTTGTTGATGGCCCAGGAGACGACAGAAGTGATAGTCATGACAAATGTCACGGCCAGTCCCATGGAAAGTGCGGAGTCGATTTTCTTGGAAACACCCAGGAAAGGACATATCCCCAAGAAATAATACAGGACGAAGTTGTTGACGAGTATCGCAGAGACGAAAATGGCGACTAGTTCCACTTCTCTTTCCTCGATTTTGTTTTGTATTCTATATGCAAAGCCATCCCGAGAAGTATGCCCAAAGCCAGGAAGGCTCCAGGGGGAAGGATCATGATAATCCAAGGCTTAAACCAGGGGCCCATCACCTGATGACCAAGGAATGTTCCTGCCCCCAGGATTTCCCGGATTGAACTCAGGATAAGTAGAGCCAGGGTAAATCCCGAACTCATACCCAACGCGTCTATAAAAGAACGGCCGACAGAATTTTTTGAGGAGAAGGCTTCCTGGCGTCCCAGGATGATGCAGTTGACGACGATCAAGGGGACATAGGGGCCCAAGGCTTTCGAGATCGGATAAAAATAGGCTTTAAGGAAAAGGTCCGCAATAGTCACGAAGCTGGCGATGACCACGATAAAGGTGGCGATGCGAACTTGAGCAGGGATGAGCTTTTTGATCGATGAGATCACAAGAGAACTGAATATGAGAACAAAGGTTGTGGCCAGGCCCATGGCCAGGCCGTTAATCACCCATCCTGTCACAGCGAGCGTGGGACAGAGGCCAAGAAGCTGGCGGAAGACAGGATTTTCATCCCACAATCCCTTGGTGAATTCCTGTCCGATGCTTTTAGTTGACATCCGGCTCCTCGATTTGAAATGCTTCTTCTTTGATAAGCTGCCTCACTCTCTCGAGAGAGGTGTTGACTATTTTCAGAACAGATTCAGAGGAGATTGTTGCTCCGGTGATTGTGTTGATTTCTATGGGAGACAGCTCCTCTGGAGTTTTGACAGCAGGCTTGCGGAGGGAGAGAGACTCGCTGCAGTCCTTGTTTTCCCAGAATATGAGGAAAGTCTCCTCGTCTTCGATTTTGGCTCCCAATCCTGG
>JABAOF010009110.1_pt2 | contig 41931 bp, 42 predicted proteins | sample 7062171 | NCBI WGS metagenome assembly JABAOF01 (sample SAMN14538628, study PRJNA623070) | marine sediment metagenome | biome: marine biome [ENVO:00000428]; feature: marine pelagic biome [ENVO:01000023]; material: deep marine sediment [ENVO:00002113] | place: India: Gulf of Khambhat ... | reverse complement strand
GGTCCAGATCTTGAGACCCACCTTGCCCCAGCTCAGATGGATGTCGGGGTGATGGCCCTCCTCTTCGGCGATCGCCCCGACGCGGTTGGTGAAGGCGAGGGCCTGGGCGAAGTCCTCGAACGCGTACTCCTTCTTCAGGTGGTGCTCGTTCACCACCATCCACTCGCCGCCCAACTTCTCGAGCAGCGTCTTGATGTCAGCTCCCTTGAGCGGGGGGACGCCGCCCCGGCAGGGGACGCAGTGCTTCTTCGCCAGATCGCTCATGCTACCTCGCTGTGCAGTGCGGGATCGGGGGGCGCACGAAACAGCAGTATACCTGCGTGTCAGCGTGGCCGTCCACCGCTATACCGCAGTCGCACGGCGGAGGTTCCCCTTGCTTCCCGCGCGTCCCCGCTGCTACGATTCCGGCGCCATGACCGAGTCCCTGTGCATCCGCGAACTACCCGACCACACCGGTGAGCAGGTGACTGTTCGGGCGTGGGTGGTGACCACCCGCTCGAGCGGAAAGATCGGCTTCGTCGTGCTGCGTGACGGGACGGGGTACCTGCAGGCGGTAGTGCTCAAGCAGGAGGTCGCTCAGCCGGTCTGGGATGGATTCAAGCAGCTTACCCACGAGACCGCGGTCGCAGTGAGCGGCAGCGTGCGGGAGGACGAGCGCTCTCCCGGTGGGGTGGAGCTCACCGTGACCGGGCTCGAGGTGCTCGCTCCCAGCGAGGACTTCCCCATCACGCCTAAAGAGCACGGCACCGCGTTCCTGTTCGAGCGCCGCCACCTCTGGCTTCGCAGCCGCCGCCAGGTGGCCATCATGCGGGTGCGCCACGAGGTGGTCAGTGCGATCCGGGACTTCCTCAACGAGCGGGAGTTCATCCTGGTGGACACCCCGATCCTCACGGGATCCATCGGCGAGTCTGCCGGCACGCTGTTCGAAACCGAGTACTTCGACCTCGGCAGCGCGTACTTGGCGCAGACGGGCCAGCTCTACCTCGAGGCGGCTGCGGCGGCGCTGAATCGCGTATACTGCTTCGGCCCCACGTTCCGCGCCGAGAAGTCCAAGACGCGGCGCCACCTCGCCGAGTTCTGGATGGTTGAGCCGGAAGCGGCCTGGCTGGACTCCGACGACAACATGCGGCTCCAGGAGGACTTCGTGTCCTACGTCGTGGGTCGCTGCCTGGACCGGCGCGCCGAGGAGCTGAAGGAACTGGAGCGCGACACGGCGCCGCTCGAGCGGGTCACTCCGCCGTTCCACCGCATCTCGTACACCGACGCGGTGGCGAAGCTGGGCGAGCTCGGCAAGGAGCTTGAGTGGGGCCAGGACCTGGGTGCCGACGAGGAGATCGCCCTGTCCGACAGCTACGACCGGCCGGTGTTCGTCTACAACTATCCGCGGGACGTGCGCGCGTTCTACATGAAACAGAACCCCGAGGATCCGCGCACCGTGCTCAACAACGATCTGCTGGCCCCGGAAGGCATCGGTGAGATCATCGGGGGCAGCCAGCGGGAGGACGACCACGATCGGCTGCTGGGACGGATTCGCGAGCTCTACCTCCCGGAGGAGGCGTACGGCTGGTACCTCGACCTCAGGNNGCTTCGGGCTGGGGGTGGAGCGCACCGTGGCGTGGATCTGCGGCATCTCGCACATCCGGGAGGCGATCGCGTTCCCGCGGATGATGACGCGTCTATACCCCTGAGCGTCAGCCCTCCGCCTTCACCTCGTCCCACAACACGTCCAGCTCCTCGAGCGAGGCACGGCCCATGTCGATGCCGCGCTCGGCCGCGAGCCGCTCGACTGCGCGAAACCGCTCTGCGAACTTGTCGTTGGCCTGCTCTAGCGCGGCGCGGGGGTCGCATCCCAGCTTGCGGGCCAGGTTCACGACGGCGAACAGCAGATCGCCGATCTCCGCCCTGATGTGCTCGGGCGTGTCACCGTGCTCGATCTCCTTGTCGAGCTCGCCTAGCTCCTCCCGCACCTTGGCCAACGGCCCATGCGCGTCGGTCCAGTCGAACCCCACCCCGGCGGCGCGCTCCTGCAACCGGTAGGCCATGAGCAACGCGGGTAGGGTGGGCGGTAGCCCATCCAGCACGCTGGGCCGCTCCTCGCCGTGCTCCTCTAGCTTGGTGCGCTCCCAAGTGTCGGCGTCCAGCGGGGCCCGGGCCGTGTCGGCGTCCAGCTTGTCGGGAAACAGGTGCGGGTGGCGGCGCCACATCTTCTGCTCGACGCTGCGCGTGAGATCCTCCGCGCAGAAGCGTCCCTCCTCCTCGGCGAGCACCACCTGAAAGGCCACGTGCAGCAGGAGGTCGCCCAGCTCCGTCCGGATCTGCGCCGGGTCGGCGAGCGAGAGGGCGTGGTCCAGCTCGAGGGCCTCCTCGACCAGGTATGGCCGGAGGGTGTCGGGAGTCTGGGCGGCGTCCCACGGGCAGCGTTGCCGCAGGTCGCGCACCAACTCTACGATGCGTCCAAGCGCTGATGGTTCTTGCATTTGCGTCCTCGGGCCGGTTACAATACGCGTCCGTCCGTGAACCTGTCAACGAGGCTTTCGACGAACCGCGCCTGGGTCGAGATCGACCTGGCCAATCTGGTCGCCAACGCGCGGACGGTGCAGGCGGCCGCGCAGGGCGCGCCGTTGCTCCCCATGGTGAAGGCCGATGCGTACGGCCTCGGGGTGATTCCCGTGGTGCGTGCCCTGGAAGCGCTCGAGCCGTGGGGCTACGGCGTCGCAACCGTCGAGGAAGGGATCGAGCTTCGGGAGGCCGGCATTCGTCGGCCCATTCTTGTGCTCACGCCGCCGTCGGCTGACCTGCTGGCGGCGTATCGCGACCACGACCTGCGGGCGGTGCTGGACCATCCGGTCCTGGCGGAGAAGTGGGATCTGCCGTTCCACCTGGAGATCGACACCGGGATGGGGCGGTGCGGCGTGCGGTGGGACGCAGACGGCCTCGCGGCGTTCGCGTTGCCCCACCTGGAGGGGGTGTTCACCCACTTCTACGCCGCCGACGCAGGTGCGGAGACCGTCGCCGCGCAGTGGTCGCGGTTCCAGGAGGCGCTCGCGGCGTTGGACGCGCGTCCTGAGCTGGTGCACGCGCAGAATAGCGCTGGCGCCTGGCGGCTGCAGGAGCGCCTCGGTCTCGTGCGCCCGGGCATCTTTCTCTACGGGGGAGAGCACGCGCCCGATCTTCCGGCGCCGCTCCCCGTGGCCGCGCTCAAAGCGCCGGTTGTGAGCCTCAGGCGGCTGCCCCGAGGGGAGACGGTGAGCTACGGTGGCACGTGGGCCGCTCCACGCGATACCACGGTCGCGACGCTGGGCGTCGGCTACGCCGACGGCGTGCCGCGTGCGGTCGAGGGGAAGGCACAGGTGCTGCTGGGTGGGGTACGGCTACCGCTGGTTGGTCGCGTGACGATGGACTTCGTAATGGTGGATCTGGGAGGCGTCGCGTCGCAGGTGCGGGTGGGCGACGTCGCGACACTCGTGGGTCGGGACGGGGACGAGGAGGTCACGCTCGACGAGTTCGCGGGCTGGGGTGGGACGATCGCCTACGAAGCGCTCACCCGCCTAGGTAAACGCCTGGTACGGGAATACGTGAACGGATGAGCGGGGGCCGGGGCCGCGTGGCCCTCGTCGTGCTGGACGGGGTCGGCATCGGGGCGGCGCCCGATGCGGCGGCGTTCGGTGACGAGGGGAGCGATACGCTCGGCAACGTGGCGCGGGCGGTGGGCGGCTTGCGGCTCCCCAACCTGGAGGCGCTGGGCCTGGGCTGCTGCCGCCCACTGGAGGGGATGCACTGCGAGCGCCCTGCGGCGGCCCATGGCGTGGCGCTGCCGCGCTCCCCGGGCAAGGACAGCACTGCGGGACATTGGGAGATCTGCGGCCTACCGTTGGAGCGGCCCTTTCCGACGTACCCGCGTGGGTTCCCGCACAGCGTGATCGCGGCGTTCGTGCGGACCACCGGCCGGGACGTGCTGGGTAACAAGACCGCTTCCGGCACCGCGATCATCGAGGAGTACGGTGCGGATCAGGTGGAGCGCGGGGATTGGATCGTCTACACCTCCGCCGACAGCGTCTTCCAGATCGCGGCGCACGAGGGAGCGATCCCGCTGGAGGAGCTGTACGCGGCGTGTCGCGCGGCGCGCAACGACATCTTGGTGGGCGAGCACGCGGTCTCGCGCGTCATCGCTCGCCCCTTCGTGGGGGAGCCGGGGAGCTTCCAGCGCACGGCGAACCGTAGGGACTTCTCGCTGGCGCCGCCGGGCGCGACGCTGCTCGACCGGCTGGCGGAGGCAGGGGTGCCGCGGGTCGGTGTCGGCAAGGTGGACGACCTGTTTGCAGGTCGGGGCATCGCGAGCCGCCACGCCCCGACCAACGCGCAGGCCTACGAGCTCATCGCCGAGGCGCTGCGCTCGCTGGAGCGGGGGCTGGTGTTCGCCAACGTGATCGAGTTCGATCAGTCGTGGGGGCACCGCAACGACGCTGTGGGGTTCTACAGTGGACTCCAGGAGTTAGATCGCGCGCTCCCAGAGTTGCTGGCGCCGCTGCGGGAGGGCGACCTGATGCTGCTGACCGCCGATCACGGCAACGATCCCACGACGCCGTCAACGGACCACTCGCGGGAGCTGATCCCGGTGTTGGTGGCGGGGCCAGTGGTGGAGCCTGCGGCGCTCGGGGAGCGCGAGACGTTCGCCGACCTCGGAGCAACCGTGGCCGAGTATTTTGGAGTGGCAGTGGAGGCGGGAACCTCGTTCCTCTCCCAGGTGGCACCGTGGGCGACCGCCTGATTGAAGCGGCGAAGGACGCACAGGCCCACGCCTACGCGCCGTACAGCGGGTACCGTGTGGGGGCGGCGCTGGAGGCGCAGGACGGCCGCGTGTTCGTGGGCGCGAATGTGGAGAGCGCGTCGTACGGGCTGAGCAACTGCGCCGAGCGGGTGGCGCTCGGCGCGGCGGTCGCGGCGGGGGTCAGGCAGTTCACGCGGCTCGTGGTCGTAACCGACTCGTTGCCGGGGGGCTCGCCCTGCGGCGCGTGCCGCCAGGCGCTGGCGGAGTTCGGACTGGAGCTGGAGGTCGAGGCCATCGGCGCCGATGGATCGCGCCGCTGGCGTCTGAAGGATCTGTTGCCCGACGCATTCGGGCGGGAGGACCTGACGCAGCGATGAGGTTGGGGAGACTGGAAGTGGCGCGGTCGTTGTGGGGCATCGGCCTGCTGGCGCTGCTCGCGGTCGGGTGCCGGGAGGACCTCACCGCGCCGGGGACCTGTCCTGAGTACTGTCCGGCGAAGCGCATCGTCATGTTCGACTCGCTGTTCGTCGGGAGCGTGTTTGCCGACAGCGCCTACGCGGGTTACGTCGCACCCCATCTTGCGGAGCAGGCGCAGGTGGTCACTGATGGGGCGAGCGCGGAGAGCCGCGCGATCATCCGGTTTCTCCGCTTCTCCGAGACGATCGACGCCCTGCCGGTCGCCTCGACCGACTCGTTCCAGCTCGCCATCGAGATTGAGGGCCGCGGGGACGTGGCCGGGCTGGAGCTCGTGGTGCACCGGCTCCCGGCAGACGTGGACACGACGGTGACCCACGCGGGCACCGACGCCTTCTTCGAGGACAGCACCGAGATCGGGGTCATCGCGATCCCGGACACGCTCACCAGCGGGGCGGTCAGCGCCGTCCTCCCGGGCGATGCCTTTCCAACGTTCGAGGCCGATAGCTTCGTGACGGCTGTGGGGCTCAGGATATCAGCCGGCAGCGAGACGTTCGTGGACGTGGGCGCGCTCGCCGGCTTGAAGCCCGCGGTGCTCACCCAGTACGCCCAGCTGCAGGATGGTGACACCACCGTCCCCGGGAGCGCGACCAAGGGGGCGGCATTCAACTCCTTCGTGTCCGTGGATCAGTCGCCGTTCGACCGCGATATCCTCGGGGTCGGCGGCTCCCCCGCGTGGCGCGCGCTGTTGCGGGTCGACCTGCCGAGCCTCGTGGTTGACTCGTCGGATGTGTCCCGCGCCACGCTGATTCTCGTCCCCGCGGAGCCGATCCTGGGGGCTGCCGGAGACACGCTGCGACTGCGTGCCGATGCCCTGACCGAGGATGTCGGACCCAAGTCGCCGATTGTGGCGCCGACTGGCGAGGCGCGGGACACGTTGTCTACGGGCGGTCTGGATCTGCTGGCGGGCTCGAGCGACACGGTCCTCATCGATGTGACGCACATCATCAAGCCGTGGCGCGCCGACACCACGGCCCCCCACTCCATCGCGCTCTGGATGCCTCCGGAGGCAGCGTCGGTGGGGCAGGCCCGCTTCTGGTCCAGCCGCAGCGCAGCCGGCGCCCCGGCGCTGCTGATCACGTACATCCCCCTCTTCCCCCGTGATGAGCCATGAGGCGGATAGCGGTTCTGCTGCTGGCCCTCGGATTGGGTGCGCCACAGGAGGTCGCCGCCCAGTCTTCGCTGTATGCCGTGGTGGGGCCCGGCTTTCCCGTTCGGCCCATCGGCGTGCGTGCGCGCGCGTTGGGTGGTGGGAACGCCGCGCTCGACCCCGGCTCGGGGCTCAATCCCGCGCCGGTAGCGCACCTGCGCCGGCTCGCGGCGACGGTGACGTCGCTGACCTCGCTGCGGGACTATCAGATCGACACGGTGGCGGTGGACGGTCTGCGGGACACCCGGTTCCCCTTCGCGGCCCTGGCCGGCGCGATCACGGGCACGCCGCTCTCCTTTGAGGCCAGCTACGCCAGCTACCTGTCGCGCACCTGGGACATCGTGACGATCGACACGATCCCCCTGCGGGGCGAGTCGGTGGTTGTGGAGGACCGCATCCGCTCCGACGGAGCGGTCGCGGACCTGCGCGGGGCCATCGGGTGGTTCGTCTCGTCCCGCCTTCAGCTGGGAGCGGCGATTCACATCCTCACCGGCTCGACACGGGAGCGGATCGAGCGCGAGTACTCCGACAGCACCTACCTGCTCCTGCGGCACGACAGCGACGTTGGCTATTCCGGACTCGGGTGGTCGGTCGGGTTGGTGGCCTCTCCCGCGAACTGGCTTCGCATTGGGGCGTCGTTCCGCAGCGACGGCGATCTCGAGGCGGCGCGGGACTCGGTGCTCATTGGGGAGGTCGACCTTCCGATGACCGTGTCGGGCGGGCTCGTGGTGGTGCCGGTGCCGGGCATAGTCTGGTCCGGCACCGCCATATGGCGGTCCTGGTCGGACGCGCAAGAGGGCCTCACCTCCATCGGCGGTGATGCCATCGCGTCCGACACGTGGGACCTGAGTACCGGCCTGGAGGTCGGCGGCACCGTGGGGCCCAAGTTCCCCATTCGGCTGGGCTTCCGCTACGCGCAGCTGCCGTTCAGCCCCGACGACGATCAGGTGCGAGAGATCGATCTCGCCTTCGGTGCCGGGTTCCCGTTTGCCCAGGGGCGGGCGGCTTTCGACTTCTCGATCGAGCGGGTCTTCCGAGACGGCGGCGGAGCGAGTGAGGACGCGTGGCAGCTCTCGTTCGGCCTGAGCCTCATCCCGTGACACGGGTCTACCTCCACACCTTCGGCTGCAAGGCAAACCAGTACGACACCGAGACGGTACGCCAGGCCCTCGAGGCGGCGGGCGCGTGCGTCGTGCAGGATCCTACGGAGGCCGACGCGGCCGTCGTGAACTCCTGCACGGTGACCCACGTCAGCGAGGCGAAGATGCGGGGGCTCGTGCGCCGCCTGGCGCGGCACAACGACCGGCTGCGCACCGTGGTGATGGGGTGCGCCACCGCCCTGGACGGCGGCACCATCGCCGGCTTGCCGAGCGTCGCTGGCGTCGTGGCGGGCGCCGACCCGGCGCGCGTGCTCGCGGCGCTCGGCCTCCCTGCCGACGGGGTCGATCCGATCCTGCGGAGATTCGGGCGGGGGAGCCGCGCCTGGGTCAAGATCCAGGACGGATGCGACGAGCACTGCACCTTCTGCGCCACGACCGTGGCGCGCGGTGCCCACCGGTCGCGCCCGCCCGAGGAGATTGTCGAGGAGGCCTCCGCCCTCGCCGCGTCCCACGCCGAGCTGGTGCTCACCGGAGTGCACATCGGGAGTTACGGGAAGGAGCGCCCTGACGGACTGAGCCTGGGCAGGCTGGTGGAGCGCTTGGTGACGGCGGTGCCTCGCGTGCGCTTCCGCCTCTCGTCGGTGGAGGCGACGCAGCTCGACGACCGGCTGGCGGACTTGATGCTGAACGCCCCCGACCGACTCGCCCCCCACCTCCACGCCCCACTCCAGTCGGGCAGTGACCGGGTCCTCAAGCGCATGGGGCGCCACTGGTACACCGCCGCGCGCTACCAGGAGCGTATCGCGCGGCTGGCAGCGCGGTTGCCGGTGCTCGGGCTCGGGGCGGACGTAATGGTGGGCTTTCCGGGGGAGACCCCCGAGGACCATGCGGCCACGCGGGCTGTGATCGAGAGCCTGCCCTTCAGCTATCTCCATGTCTTTCCCTACTCGGAGCGCCCCGGCGCCGCGGCTGCGCGCCTCGGCCGGCCGGTGGAACCTGGCGTGGCCGCGGCGCGCTCGGCGGAGCTTCGCAAGCTGGCGGCGGCCAAGGGCTCGTCGCACCGGGCCAGCCGCGACGGCGGGCGAGCCGATGTCGTGTTGCTGCGCCGCTCGGGCGGATGGTTCGAGGGCCTCACGGGGGATTACCTTACCGTGTACCTGCCCACAGACCGTGCCGTGCCGGGGCGATTCCCAGCGCTGCTGCGGCTCGCCGACGACGGCACGTTGCACGCGGAGATCCCACAGCGTCGAACGACATGAAGCGCGTCTACGTCGAGACCTACGGCTGCCAGATGAACGTGGCCGACACCGAGCTGATCTTGGGAAGGCTCGGCCGGGACGGCTACGTGGTCACCGAGGACCCGACGACGGCCGATGTCATGCTGGTGAACACCTGCGCCGTACGTGACAACGCCGAGCAGCGGGTGATCGGGCGCATGGGCGAGCTCAAGCGGCACAAGCGCCCCGGTGTGGTGCTCGGGGTCGTGGGGTGCATGGCCCAGCGCCTGGGGCAGCGGTTGCTCGACGAGGCCCCGCACGTGGACCTGGTCGTGGGACCGGACGGCTACCGCGGGCTTCCCACGCTGGTCGCCGGAGCGATAGACGGCGCGCGTGCGGCCGATGTGGAGTTCAAGTCGTGGGAGCATTACGAGGACATTCCCACGCAGCGGGTCGGTGGTCGCGTAGGGGCGTTCGTGACGGTGCAGCGGGGCTGCGATTATCGGTGCACGTTCTGCATAGTTCCGATGACGCGGGGGCGCGAGCGCAGCCGTAATCTGGACGACGTGGTGCGCGAGGTGGAGCACCTCGCGGCGCAGGGCATCACGGAGGTGACGCTCCTCGGTCAGACGGTTAACAGCTACCGCGACGGCGAGCGCGACTTCGCCGACCTGCTGCGGGCGGTGGGCGGCGTGCCTGGCGTTCGCCGAGTGCGGTTCACCAGCCCCTATCCCAGTGATTTCACAGATCGTGTCGTGGAAGCGATGGCGCAGGTCCCTTCGGTCTGCGAGCACGTGCACCTGCCAGTGCAGAGCGGGTCGTCACGCGTCCTCAAGCGGATGGGGCGCCGCTACGACCGCGAGGGTTTCCTCGCGTGCGTGGCGCGATTGCGCGAGGCCCTCCCCGGTCTGGCCATCACGACCGACCTCATCGTGGGCTTCCCGGGGGAAACCGAGGAAGACTTCCGCGCCACGGAGAGCCTGGTGCGCGAGGTGGAGTTCGACGACGCGTTCACCTTCCGGTACTCGCCGCGGGAAGGAACCGGGGCGCTCAGGCTACCCGACCCGGTGCCCGAGGACGTGGCGGGGGCGCGGCTCGAGCGGCTCATCGCCACGGTGCGTGAGGTGGCGCGCCGCAATAACGTCGCGCTGGTGGGGTCGACGCTGGAAGTCCTGGTGGAGAAGGTGGCGCGCCGCGGCGAGTTGCTGCAGACTAGAACGAGAACCAACAAGATCGTGCTGGTCGACGGCCCCGAGGACTGGATCGGCTCCTATCTCGCCGTGCGCATCACGGGTACCACGGGAGCCACGTTCACCGGTGTGCCCGCTGCGGCCGGCAAGGAGTTGGCCATCGTGGGGTGAAGAACCTTGTCGAGGAGCTGGCGAATCGCGAGTACGAGCGGCTCGTCCCGACCATCGAAGGATTCTGCGGCTGCGCGATGTGTCGCGAGGACGTGCTCGTCTACGCGCTGAACCGGTTGCCGCCGCACTACGTGGCGCAGCCGACGGGAGAGGTGTTGGGGAAGGTCGCCCTCCAGACGGAGCAGCCGGTGGCGGATGTATCGGTGGTCCTGCTGGACGGCTTCCGCAAAGTGAAGGCAGCGCCGAGGTCGGGGCACCCGCCGCTCGGATAGCGTAGGGCGGCCGCGGTGCCGCCCATCCTTCAACTCGTGACGGCCTACGGGGCCGGTCTCTGGACCGGCCTCGTTGTCTTGATGCCGCCTGCGGTAGTGTGGGCGCTCGGTGGGGCGGCGGCGTTGTTGGTCGTGCGCCTGCGCTGGTGGGGGGTGGTGGCCGCGGCTGGGGTGTTGGGTGTCATCGCCGGCGCGGTGCGCGCCGGCGCGGAGGCGGCGAGTTGCCGTGCCGCTTGGCGACCGGGACCCATCGCTGTCACGCTCCTGCTCCACGACGCACCGGGGCGCCGCGGCGTGACCACGGCGACCGTGCGCCACGCGACCGAGGGTTGTGGCGGCACGGTTCGCGTGCGCCTGTGGGGCGCCGTGCCGCCTGCGGGTAGTCGCCTCGTGGCCGTGGGCACGGCGCGGCCGGGTGGGGTGCTCGGGGTCTCGCATCTCCGCGTTCTCGACGCGCCGCGCCCTCTCCGGTTCAGGATTCGTGGCCTGGTGGCGCAGCGATTGCGCTCGCTGTACGGCGCGCGCTCGGGGCTGGTGGAGGCCATGGTGCTGGGGAGCAGGCACGACGTGGATCCCGCCGCGCGGCGCGACTTCGTGCGGGCCGGGCTCGCCCACCTGCTGGCAATCTCGGGGCTGCACGTGGGAATCATCGCCGCGTGGCTCCTGTTGGTGCTGCGCCGCCTGTTGCCGCGACGCCGCGCCTGGCTCGGCAGCGTCGTCGCCACCTGGGCATACGTGTCACTGCTCGGCTTTCCGCCGCCCGCCACCCGGGCTGCCGGCTTCTTCACCCTGTACGCAGTGGCCCGTTGGCGGCAGCGGCATCCGCCCTTTGGGGCGGTGCTGGCGGTGGCCGTGCTCGTGGTGCTGCTGGCCGATCCCGGGGCAGCAGCCGGGGTGGGAACGTGGCTCTCCGTGACGGCCGTATGGGGCACTCGGTGGGGTACGACGCTGCTCTCGGGCCGTTGGCGACGTCATCCCGTGGCGCAGCTCGCCGCCGCGTCGCTGGGCGCCACCCTGGCGACCGCGCCCATCACGGCGTACGCCTTCGGGTCCGTGGCGCCGGTGGGACTCCTCGCCAACCTGGTCGCGGTACCGCTGGCGGGCGTGGCGGTGCCGGGGGCGCTGGCGAGTGTGGCCGCCGGCGGCGCCATGGCCGGGGGGACGGGTCTGGTGCTAGCCGCGCTGGAACAGACGGCGCGCTGGGCGGCGCAATTCCCGGCGGGACACCTCAGCGTAGCACCGGGACTCGCCTCTGCAGTGCCGTGGGCTGCGCTGTTGGCGGTCTGCGTGTGGCTCGCCCGGAGCAGGCCGCGCTGGCCCCGGGTGGCGCGGCGGGCGTTGGTGAGCACCGCGCTCGCGAGCTGGGCGCTCCTCGCCGTGGCGGTCGTGGGCCGAAGTGCGGTTGGGAGGGAGCTGGTGATCCACGTGCTCGACGTGGGGCAGGGCGATGCCATAGCGATCCGCACCCCCGGTGGACAGTGGATGTTGGTGGATGGTGGGCCCAGTGGCGCGCTCGGCAACATGGGACGCCGGGTCGTGGCGCCGTTTCTCAGACGGCAGCGCGTGGACCGCCTGGCAGTGGTGGTGGTGTCGCACGGGGATGCGGATCACTTGGGCGGCGTGTCTGCGGTGCTGGAGGAGTTCGATCCCCGATTGGTGTTGGAGCCGGGGCAGGCACTGGGCACGCCGCTCTACCTGGAGTATCTCGCCGCGATCGACCGGAGCGGGGTCCCGTGGCGCGCGGCGCGGGCGGGCGACACGCTGGTGGTGGACTCGGTGGTCGTGGCGGTGCTGCACCCCTCGCCCGGCTGGCTCGAGGGACGGACCGAGCCGAACGAGAACTCCGTGGTCGTGCACCTGCGCTACGGCTGCTTCGATGTCCTGCTGACCGGGGACGTGGGAGCGCCCGCCGAGTCGCTGCTGGTGGCGGCGGTCCCGGAGGCCGACCTGCTCAAAGTGGGGCACCACGGCTCGCGTGGCGGCACGACCGACCTGTGGTTGAACCGCCTGCGCCCCCGAGCGGCGGTGATCAGCGTGGGACGCAACCGGTACGGCCACCCCGCGCCCGAGGTATTGCGGCGGCTCCGTGCCCGGCAGATACCGGTGTGGCGCACCGACCGCGGCGGCACGGTAACGATCCGCTCGGATGGGCGCTATTTTTCAGTCGTGCAGGGACGACTCGAAAACGGGTGGGGGATACTACCGTGTCGGATTCGCAACTTGTTACGATCGAGCGGTTCATCCTCGAGCAGGAGCGGCTGCATCCCGAGGCCACCGGTGAGCTTACCCAGCTGCTCTACGACATCGCGCTAGCCGGCAAGGTCATCTCCGGCTACGTGCGGCGCGCGGGGCTGGTGGACGTGCTGGGCGCGTTCGGGCGCACCAACGTGCAGGGGGAGGAGCAGCAGAAGCTCGACGTCATCGCCAACGATACTATGAAGCAGTCGATCGCCTACACGGGGCGCGTCTGCGTGATGGCCTCGGAGGAGGAGCCTGAACCCTTCCCCATCGCGGCCGAGTACAGCCCGGGCAAGTACGTGTTGCTGCACGATCCACTGGATGGCTCGTCCAACATCGACGTGAACGTCTCAATCGGTACGATCTTCTCCGTTCATCAGCGGGTCACGAAGGGGGGGCCGGGCACGCTGGAAGACTGCCTCCAGCGGGGGCGCAAGCAGGTCGCCGCCGGGTACGTGATCCACGGCTCCAGCACGGTGCTGGTGTACACTGTGGGGCGCGGTGTGCACATGTTCACGCTCGATCCCACGATCGGCGAGTTCCGGCTGTGCGACCACGACATCAAGACCCCCCCGGTGGGGAAGTACTACAGCATCAACGAGAGCTACTACCAGCGCTGGACCGAGGGCTACCGCGCCGTGGTGCGCGCGTTCAAGGGAGTGGAGAACAGCGAGCAGCGCAAGAATGCGCGTTACATCGGCTCCCTCGTGGCCGATTTCCACCGCAACCTGCTGGCCGGCGGCGTGTTCATGTATCCCGCCGACTCCAAGGCGCCCAAGGGGAAGCTGCGGTTGCTGTATGAGGCGGCACCACTGGCGTTCATCGCCGAGCAAGCCGGAGGCGCCGCGTCGGATGGGGTGACGCCCATTCTGGATATCCAACCCACCGAGTTGCACCAGCGCACGCCGCTCTTGATCGGCAGCAAGGAGGACGTAGCCTTCGTCCAGCAGACGGTGGCGGAGGTCGACGCTGTGGCGGCGACGTGAACGACGAGCGGCGCTCGCCGTCCGGGCTGCCCGTCGAGGGGTCCTACGGGGCGGAGGCGCCGGGCGCTTTCCCTTTCACACGGGGGATCCACCCCACGATGTACCGCGGCCGGCTCTGGACCATGCGCCAGTACGCCGGCTTCGGCGACGCCGAGGAGTCGAACCGCCGCTACCGCTATCTCCTCTCCCAGGGCCAGACCGGCCTCTCCGTCGCCTTCGACCTGCCNNGGTTCCGTGACCTGCTCGAGGCGGGTCAGACTGGGCTGTCGGTGGCGTTCGATCTCCCCACCCAGATGGGCTACGACTCGGACGCCGCCGTGGCTGAGGGAGAGGTGGGGCGGGCCGGTGTAGCGATCGACACGGTGGACGACCTGGCCGTGCTGTTCGACCGGATCCCTCTGGACCAGGTATCGACCTCCATGACCATAAATGCCACCGCGGCGATCCTGCTGGCCATGTACATCGTGGTGGCCGAGGAGCAGGGGGTCGGTCGGGAGCAGCTCCGGGGCACTATCCAGAACGACGTGCTCAAGGAGTACATCGCCCGGGGTACGTACATCTATCCGGTCGAGTCCTCGATGCGCCTAGTCACCGACGTGTTCCGCTTCGTGGTGGACGAGGGGATGAACTTCAATCCCATCTCCATCAGCGGGTACCACATGCGGGAGGCGGGCGCGACGGCGGTGCAGGAGATCGCGTTCACCTTCGCCGACGCGCTCGAGTATCTGGACCGCGCCGTGGCGGCCGGTATCGACGTCGAGCTGCTGGCGCCCAGGGTGTCGTTCTTCTTCGCGGCGCACAACGACCTGTTCGAGGAGGTCGCCAAGTTCCGGGCGGCGCGGCGGCTATGGGCCAGGCTCGTGCGGGAGCGCTACGGCGGGGGCGACGCGAGTTGCCGGCTGCGCTTCCACACGCAGACGGGTGGCTCCACGCTGACCGCACAACAGCCCCTGAACAACGTGGTGCGGGTGACGGTGCAGGCGTTGGCCGCCGCGCTGGGCGGCACACAATCCCTCCACACCAACTCCTTCGACGAGGCCCTCTCGCTGCCGAGTCCCGAGGCGGCGCGCCTCGCGCTGCGCACGCAGCAGGTCCTGGCCTACGAGTCGGGCACCGCGCAGACGGCGGACCCGCTCGGCGGCTCTCACTACGTGGAGCACCTCACCGACGAGTTGGAAGCGGCGGCCCGCGCGCTGCTCGACGAGGTCGCCGAGCTGGGAGGCGCGGCGCGTGCTGTCGAGAGCGGCTTCATGCAGGACGCCATCGCCCGGTCGGCGTACCAGTACCAGCGGGCGGTCGAGGCGGGAGATGTGGTGGTGGTGGGGGTCAATCGCTTCACCGACGAGGAAGGGTCTCCGGCGATCGCCGAGCCCGACTATTCGGCCCTGGCCGCGCGGCAGGTCGAGCGGGTGCGGCGTGCCAGAGAGCGCCGCGAGAAGCTGGCCTGGCAGCGGGCGCTGGAGGCCCTGGTGAGTGCGGCCCGCAGCGACGATCCCCTGGTGCCGCCGATCATCGACGCGGTCCGTGCCCGTGCGACGGTGGGCGAGATCGGCGACGCGCTGCGGGAGGTCTGGGGCAGCTTCCGCCCGCCTGCTTGACCCGCGCTCAGGGCCCGGCTAAGTTGCCTAATCCATTGTAGTTACGGAACTTAAGGATGCCGACGTACGACTACCGCTGTCCCCAGTGCGGGCACGATTACGAGGCATTTCAGAAGATCTCGGACCGGACGCGCGCCAAGTGCCCCGAGTGCGGCACCCGTGGCAAGCGCCGCATCACGGGTGGTGCCGGGATCCACTTCAAGGGCCCCGGCTTCTACATCACCGACTACAAGCGGGCGGGCGGCGACAAGCCGGCCGACGCACCCTCGGACGGGAAGAAGTCCGACGGCTCCAAGAGTTCCTCCAAGACCACCAAGAAGACGGGAGCTGAATCCTGACCGTAGGGGCCGATCGGCTCCGTGAGGCGTTGCAGCAAGTGGTGGACCGGCTGGGTGCCGCCCAGTCCGAGGTCCTGCTGGAGCGCCCGCGCGATCCATCGCACGGCGATCTCGCCACCAACGTGGCCCTCCAGCTTGCCAAGCCGCTGAGACGGCGGCCGCGGGAGTTGGCGGAGGCCATCGTCGCCGAGCTCGAGCCCCCTCCCGGTCTCGTGGCCAGGACCGAGATCGCGGGGCCCGGCTTCATCAACTTCTGGCTCGCCGAGACGGCGTTGGCCGATGTCCTGGTGCGCGTGCTCGACCAGGCCGACGCGTACGGGCGCTCCACCGCGGGCCAGGGCCGACGGGTGAACGTCGAGTTCGTGTCCGCCAACCCGACCGGACCGCTGCACGTGGGCCACGGGCGCGGGGCCGCTCTCGGCGATGCCATTGCCGCGCTGTTGGAAGCCACCGGGCATGAGGTGCTGCGGGAGTTCTACGTGAACGACGCAGGCGTCCAGATCGAGCGTCTCGCCGCCTCGCTCTGGGCGCGGGTGCAGCAGGCGGTGGGGCGGGAGGCCGAGGTGCCGGAGGGCGGCTATCACGGCGTCTACCTCGAGGAGCAGGCCCGGCAGATAGTCGAGCAGGAAGGCGCAGGCTTCGCCGACCTCCCGCCCGACGAGGGGCTGCAGCGCAGCCGCGACATCGCCGTCCGCGCCCAGCGGGAAGAGCAGGACCGCGACCTAGCTGACTTCGGAGTGCGGTTCGACCTGGTGTTCTCCGAAAGCGAGCTGTATCGCAGTGATCAACTGCAGGCTACCCTCGCCGAGCTCCAGGACAAGCAATTGACCTACGAGCGGGACGGCGCCCTGTGGCTCAGGACCTCCGCGTTCGGCGACGAGAAGGATCGGGTGCTGCGCAAGCAGGACGGCAGCTTCACCTATTTCCTTCCCGATTTGGCGTACCACCGCAACAAGGCGCAGCGTGGCTTCGACCGCGCCATCGACGTGTGGGGCGCCGATCATCACGGCTACGTGCCACGCATGCGGGCGGCCCTCAAGGCGCTGGGCGCCGGGGACGAGTTCTTCCACGCGGTGATTGTGCAGCTGGTGCGGGTGATGCGTCACGGCCAAGAGGTCCGTTTCTCCAAGCGCACCGGCCAGTTCGTCACGCTGCGGGACCTGTACGAGGAGACGGGCGTGGATGCCGCCCGGTACTTTTTCCTGATGCGCAAGGGCGAAGCCCAGTTCGTATTCGACATAGACCTGGCGACGAAGCAGTCGGAGGAGAATCCGGTCTACTACGTGCAGTACGCCCACACGCGCATGGCCGGGATCTTCCGCACGGCCCAGGTTCAGGCGGCGGACATCAGCGCCGACGGAGCTGACCTCACACTGCTCACCGAAGAGGTGGAGCAGGAGCTGGTGAAGCGCATCGGCGAGTTTCCCTCCCAGGTAGAGAAGGCGGCCGAGGCGCTGGAGCCGCACCGCATCATCGCCTATCTGGAGGAGATCGCACGACTGGTGAACGCATGGTACCACCACCACCGTGTGTTGGGCGTCGACGCGGAGCTGGAGCGGGCGAGGTTGGTGTTGACCAGGGCTGCACAGATCGTGCTGGCCAACGGTTTGAACCTCTTGGGGGTCACGGCCCCGGAACGGATGTAGCTCGATGAGCCTGCTGGTGGTGGGGAGCATCGCCCTCGACTCGGTGCAGACGCCCTTCGGCTCCAACGCCGATGCGTTGGGGGGCTCGGCGGTCTTCTTCAGCTGTGCGGCGAGCATCCTGCACCCGGTGCAGGTGGTGGGCGTGGTGGGAGAGGACTACCCCGAGGAGGCGCTGGTGCGGCTGGCGGAGCGCGGGATGGACCTGCGCGGCGTGGAGCGGGCCGAGGGAGAGAGCTTCCGGTGGAAGGGGAAGTACTCCTACGATCTGCAGAACCGCGAGACCCTGGAGACGCGCCTCGGCGTGTTCGCGGCTTTCGATCCCCGTATCCCCGAGGAGTTCCGCGACGCCCGTTACGTGTTCCTGGGGAACATCGATCCGGAGCTGCAGCTCCGCGTGCTGGATCAGATCCACCAGCCGCGCCTCGTCGCGTGCGACACGATGAACTACTGGATCCACAGCAAGCGGGACGCTCTGCTAGAGCTGCTCGAGCGGATCGACGTGCTGCTGGTGAACGATGCGGAGGCCCGCGAGCTCTCCGGCGACTGGAACGTGTACCGGGCGGCGCGCTGGATCGTGGAGGCGGGGCCCTCCACGGTGGTCGTGAAGCAAGGCGTGTACGGGGCGGTGCTGTATGAGTCGGACCACCTCTTCTACATCCCGGCCTTCCCGCTGGAGGAGGTGTTCGACCCCACCGGGGCCGGCGACGCCTTCGCGGGCGGCTTCATGTCGCACCTGGCCCGCACTGACGATCTCTCCCCCGACAACCTGCGCCGGGCCGTGGTCTACGGCTCCGCCATGGGTTCCTTCGCGGTGGAGCGGTTCTCCATCGACCGGTTCAACGAGGTCGGGCCGGCGGAGGTGACGGCGCGGGTGCGTGAGTTCGCCGAGCTGGTGCGTTTCGACATCCAGCCCGAGGGTGACCAGATCGCCGCGACGCAGTCGGCGAGGGGGCGCGACTCGTGAGCCAGGCGGAACGGTACCGCGCCGCCGGCGTCGACCTCGACGCTGCCGACGAGGCCAAGCGACGCATCGCGGACTCGGTGGCCTCGACCCGCACCGAGCTGGCGCGCGGGGTGTTGGGCGCGTTCGGCGGCATGATCCGCATCCCTGAGGGGTTCGACCGCCCGGTGCTGGTCATGAGCACCGATGGGGTCGGGACCAAGGTGCTGGTGGCGATCCGCACCGGACGGCACGACACCGTGGGGGAGGACCTGGTCAACCACTCGGTGAACGACATCCTGGTGCACGGCGCCACGCCGCTGGCATTTCTCGACTATCTCGCCGTCGCCGCGGTCTCGACCGAGATCATTGCGGCGCTGGTGGAGGGCGTAGCAAGGGGCTGCCGCCACCATGAGATGACCCTGGTGGGCGGCGAGACGGCGCAGCTGCCCGACCTCTACCAGGCGGGCCACTACGATCTCGCCGGTACCATCGTGGGCGTGGTGGACGAGGGCCGCGCGCTGCACGGTGAGGCGGTGCGGCCGGGCGATCTGCTGGTGGGCTACGCCTCGAGCGGGCTCCACACCAACGGCTACACACTGGCGCGACGCATCGTGTTCGACGAGCTGGGCCTCGACATCGACGGCGAGCTCCCCGGTCTCGGCGTGACGGCGGGCGAGGAGCTGCTCAAGGTGCACCGCTCCTACTGGAGGGCAGTCGCGCCGGTGCTCTCCCAGGTGCACGCCCTGGCGCACATCACCGGCGGCGGCATCCCGGGCAACCTCGCCCGCTCCCTGGGAGCGGGCTGTGCCGCCGAGCTCGATCGGGCGAGCTGGGAAGTGCCGGGGATCTTCCGGTTGCTGCAGGAGGCGGGGAAGGTGAGCCCGGACGAGATGGTCGCGGTGTTCAACATGGGGCTCGGCATGATCGCGGTCGTGGCGCCGGAGCGGGAGGACGCGGTGCGAGGGGCGGCCACAAACGCTGGCATCGAGACCTGGGTCGTGGGCCGGGTGACCGAGGGCTCGGGAGTGCGCTTTGTCTGAGCGGGAGCGGGTAGAACGGCTGGCCATGCAGCGCGCGCTGGATCTGGCACGGCGCGGCTGGGGGCGGGTAGCGCCGAACCCGCTGGTGGGCGCAGTGCTGCTGCACGACGGTGAGGTGATCGGTGAGGGGTTCCACGCCGAGTATGGTGAGTCCCACGCCGAGGCGGTTGCGCTGGCCGACTGTCCCGATCCCAAGGGCGCCACGCTGGTGGTGAACCTCGAGCCGTGCAGTCATGCGGGCAAGACGCCGCCGTGCAGCGACGCCCTGATCGAGGCCGGCGTCTCCCGCGTGGTGTTCGCCTTGCCGGACCCGCACCGGGAAGCCGGCGGGGGCGGTGAGCAGCTGCAGAAAGCGGGAATGGAGGTCGAGCCGGGCCTGCTCAGAGAGGAAGCCGCGGCGCTAAACGCCCCCTTCCTCTGGGCGCAGCAGCGCCCTGACCGGCCGTTCGTGGCCCTCAAGGTGGCCAGCTCGCTCGATGGGCTGCTGGCCGACGAAGGCGGGTGCTCGAAGTGGATCTCGGGTCCCGAGGCACGGGAGCACGTGCACTGGCTGCGGGCCGGATTCGACGGGATCGCGGTGGGTCGGCGCACCGTGGAGGTGGACGACCCGCTGCTCACCGTGCGCGGACCGGTGGAGCCCCGGGTGCCACCCATCAGGGTGGTACTCACAAAGAGCGGGATGGTGCGCCGCGACTCGCAGGTAGTGCGCACGGCGCGCGAGGTTCCCACCGTGGTAATCACCGGCTCCCACACCAGTGAGCGGACCGAGGCGGATCTCGACGGGACCGGGGTGATGGTGCGGGCGGCCGACGGGGTGGAGGAGGTGGTGGCGGAGCTGCGCCGCGCCGGGATGCGCTCCGTCCTGGTGGAGGGGGGCGGCTCGCTGGCCGGAGCCCTGCTCGAGGCGCACCTGGTGGACCGGATCTACTGGATCCAGGCGCCGCTGTGGCTCGGCGTGGGGGTGCCGGCGTTCGGCGACCGCGGGGGGATGCCCCTGGAAGACAGTGTCCGCTGGGTCGTTACGGAGCGTCGGGCCCTGGGACCCGATACATTATTAGTAGTCGATCGGGAGCTATGTTTACCGGAATCGTGACGGCGATGGGCACGGTGGCCCGGGCAGAGCGCGATGGTGAGCGCTGCGCGCTCACCATCGAGGCGCCGTATCCCGACCTCGCGGTCGGCGAGAGCATTGCAGTGAGCGGCGCCTGCATGACCATCGTCGAGACGGGCGGCGGCTGGTTCAAGATCGAGGCGGTGATCACCACGCGGGGGCGCACCCGCTTCGGTGACATCCGGGAGGGCGAGCGCGTCAACCTGGAGCGTGCCATGGCGGCCGGCGACCGCTTCGGTGGGCACTGGGTGCAGGGCCACGTGGACGGCGTCGCCGAGGTGCGGAGCGTGCGTCCCGCGGCGGACGCCATGCTCATCGACATCGCGGTGCCGCCCGACGTGGCCGAGATTTCCGTCCCGTACGGCTCGATCACGGTGGACGGCGTTAGCATGACGGTGAACGCCGTGCCGGAGCCCGGTGTGGTGCAGCTCTCCGTGATCCCGTTCACCCGGGATAACACGACGCTGGGTTCGCTCGGGCCGGGCGACCGCGTGCACGTCGAGGCCGATATCCTCGGGAAGTATGTGAAGCAGGTGTTGGATAACAGGGGAGCGATCTCACCGTCTCCCTGAAGGATAGAAGGGGATCGAACCTATGAAGTTCGGAACCATCGAGCAGGCGATCGAGGACATCAGGCAGGGGAAGCTCATCCTGGTGGCGGACGACGAGGACCGCGAGAGCGAGGGCGATCTCGTCGGCGCGGCGGAGCGTGTCACACCGGAGATGATCAACTTCATGGCCACCCACGGCCGTGGTCTGATCTGTCTGACACTTACGTCGGAGCGGTGCCAAGCGCTGGGGCTGCCCCAGATGGCCGATGAGAACTCCGACGCTTACGAGACGGCGTTCACGGTGAGCGTGGACGCGGCGAAGCGGTTCGGGGTCACCACGGGTATCTCGGCCGCCGACCGCGCCAAGACGGTGCAGGTCGCGATCGATTCGGCCACCGTGCCCGCGGACCTGCGGCGTCCGGGACACGTCTTTCCCCTGCGGGCCCGCCCGGGAGGCGTGCTGCAGCGGGTCGGGCACACCGAGGCGAGCGTGGACCTGGCGCGGCTCGCGGGGCTCTACCCCGCCGGCGTGATCTGCGAGGTGCTGGCCGACGACGGCACCATGATGCGGCGGCCACAGCTCGAGCGGTTCGCGGCGCAGCACGGCCTCACCTTCGTCACGGTGGCGCAGCTGGTGGCCTATCGCCTCCAGAACGAGCGCCTGGTGCACCGCGTCGCGGACGCGCGCCTCCCCACGCCGTTCGGCGAGTTCCGCCTCATCGGATACCAGAACGACGTGGATAGCCACGAGCACGTGGCGCTTGTGTGCGGCGAGGTGGAAGGGCAGCAGAACGTGCTCGTGCGCATGCACTCCAAGTGCCTCACCGGCGACGTCTTCGGATCGCACCGCTGCGACTGCGGTCCGCAGCTTCAGGCGGCGATGCGGATGGTGGCCGAAGCAGGCAGCGGGGTGGTCGTCTACCTCGACCAGGAGGGACGTGGGATCGGACTGCTCAACAAGCTCAAGGCCTACGAGCTGCAGGACTCCGGCCGTGACACGGTGGAGGCGAACCAGGCGCTCGGCTTCGCGCCCGATCTCCGCAACTACGGCATCGGCGCGCAGATCCTAATGGACCTGGGGCTCAGCTCCATCCGGGTCATGACCAATAACCCGCGCAAGATGGTCGGCCTGGAAGGCTACGGGCTCGAGATAGTGGAGCGGGTACCGCTCGTCGCCGACGCGACCGACGAGAATCGCGCCTATCTCCGGGTGAAGCGCGACAAACTCGGCCATCTCTTCGCCCACTAGGATGGCGTCGGCGACCGGTGGGAGGGCGCACGCCGCGGGGCGCGCGCTCGTCGTGGTCAGCCGCTTCAACGAGGGCGTGACCCGCAAGCTGCTGGACGGCGCCCGGGCCGTCCTGTCGCAGGCCGGCTACGCCGAGGACGCAGTGGACGTAGTGTGGGTGCCCGGCGCGTTCGAACTCCCCGTGGTGGTGCACCGTGCCTTTGAGACCGGCCGCTACGAGCTCGCCGTGGCCCTCGGCGCCGTGATCAGAGGAGAGACCCCGCACTTCGACTACGTGGCGCAGGCAGCGACCCGGGGACTCACGGATGCCGCGAGTCGCTTTGGCCTTCCGGTCGGCTTCGGCATCCTCACGTGCGACACGCTGGCGCAGGCCCTGGCGCGAGCCGGCGGCGAGGCGGGGAACAAGGGCGAAGAGGCCGCCCGCGCCGCGGTCGAGACCGGTCGCGCGCTGCGAGCTCTCGAGGATGGTGCTGAGGGCTGAGACGCGGCGGCGCGCTCGGGCGCTCCAGCTACTCTACGTCTGGGAGCTCCACGGCCGCCCGCCCGTGCACGACGTCGTGCAGCGCCTGCTGCGCGGAGCGACCCGCTGGCGTACCAGCGTAGAGGACGCCGAGCCCCTGGCAACCGCGGTCGCGCAGGACGTGGATCGGCTCGACGCCGAGATCGCCGGGGCAGCCGAGCACTGGCGCTTCGAGCGCATCGGCACCATCGAGCAGAACATCCTGCGGATCGCCCTGCACGAGCTGTCTCGCGGAGAGGTTCCGCCCCGCGTGGCCATCACCGAGGCGGTGCGGCTGGCGCACTGGTTCGCTGGCGCGAAGGCCCCGGCCTTCGTCAACGGTGTGCTCGACGCCCTGGCCAGGCAGGCGGGAAAGCTGTGAGGATCCTCGCCGTCAACTGGCTCGACCTGGAGAACCCGCAGGCCGGCGGGGCGGAGATCCACTTCTTCGAGATTTTCCGCCGCCTGGTGGAGCGGGGCCACGAGGTGACGCTCATCGCCTCGGGGTGGGCGGGTGCGGCGCCGAGTGCCACCATCGACGGCATTCGGGTACGACGCTTCGGGGGCCGATACAGCTTTGCGCTCCATGGGCGCGGCGCCGTGCGCCGGGCGCTGCGCCATGCGCAGTACGACATTGTCGTAGAGGACATCAACAAGCTCCCCCTCTACCTGCCGACGCTCACGCGGCTCCCGTTCTACGTCATCGTGCCCCATCTGTTCGGCACCACGGCGTTCCGCGAGGCAGCGCTGCCGGTGGCAACCATCGTGTGGCTGGCGGAGAAGCCCATCCCGCGCCTCTACCGCCGGGCGGCGTTCCATGCGATCAGCGACAGCACCCGCGACGACCTGGCGGCCCGCGGGGTGGACCCCGGCTCCATCCGGGTGATCTACCCGGGGGTGGATGCCGCGTGGTATACGCCCGACGTCGCCGTGGGCCGCACGCCGGCCCCCACATTCCTGTACGTGGGGCGGCTGAAGCGTTATAAAGGAGTAGAGACCGCCCTCCATGCGGTGGCCCTGGCGCGGGAGCGCCGGCCAGACCTACGGCTGCAAATTGCCGGAGGAGGAGACGATCGCGTGCGGCTCGAGCGCGTCGGCGCTCGTCTCGGCCTGAGCGATGCGGTGGAGTTCTTGGGCTTCGTCAGCGAGGAGCGGAAGCGGCAGCTCCTGCGGCAGGTGTGGGGGGTGGTCTTCCCGTCAGTGAAGGAGGGCTGGGGCATCTCCAACGTCGAGGCCGCCGCCTGTGGGACCCCAGCCGTCGCCTCCGACAGCCCCGGCTTGCGCGAATCCGTGCGGGACGGCGAAACTGGAATACTGGTTCCGCATGATGATCCCGAGGCACTGGCAGCCGCGTTGCTGCGCCTGAGCGAGGACGTCCAGCAGGTGGAGACGTTGGGGCGGGCGGCGCGGCGTTTTGCGACGGGCCTCTCGTGGGACCAAGCGGCGGAACTGACGGAGGCGCATCTTCTCGAAACCGTGCACCACGCCCATGACGGGCGGAAGGAGTGACGATCCATGCGCACGACGGTGACGGCACGGCACTGCGAGATTCCCGATGAGTTGAAGGAACGGGCCGCGAGCCTCGTGGCCAAGGTCGCCAAGGCGGCCCACCGGCCGCAACGGGCCGAAGTCGTGTTCGACGCAGACCACGGCCAGAAAGTGGTCGAGCTACACCTCTACCTGCCGCGCGGCCAGGTGAAGATTGCCACGGCCGAGGCGGCGGACTTCCTCACGGCGCTGGACAGCGCCGTGGCGAAGGTGCGCAACCAACTCGACAAGGAACCGCGACGCCGAGCGCGTCGCCCATCTACCGCGTAACGCATGCCGGAACTGACCGTAAGAGATCTGCTCGACCGCAAGGGCGACTCGCTCCACCTGGAGGTACTCGCCGGGCAGGAGGGCCTGGACCGGGAAATCACGGTGCCTGAGGTGTCGAGCCCGGGGCTGGTGTTCGCCGGGTTCACGGCGCGGTTTACGCCCGAGCGGCTCTACGCCCTGGGGGAGACCGAGATCGCCTACCTGCGCTCGCTGTCAGCCGAGGAGCGCCGCAAGTCCGTCGGTACGTTCATGGGCTACGACCTGCCCTGCGTGTTCGTGACCAAGGGGCAGTCGGTGCCGCGCGAGCTGCTGCGACTCGGCAAGGAGCGTGGCATTCCAGTCATCCGAACTGCGCTCAAGACCGCCGAGTTCTACCGCCGTATCTCGCCGTACCTCACGGAGGTGTTCGCGCCGAGCACCACGCTGCACGCCTCAGTGGCAGACGTGTACGGCGTGGGCCTGCTGTTCGTCGGGCGTAGCGGGATCGGCAAGAGCGAGTGCGTGCTCGACCTGGTGGAGCGCGGCCACCGGCTCGTGGCCGACGACGTCGTCCACATCACGCAGCGCGGCGGCGACGTGCTGATTGGGCGGTCCCATGAGCTGGCGCACCGCTACATGGAGATCCGCGGGATCGGCCTGGTGGACGTGATGGCCCTGTTCGGCGTGCGGGCAGTGCGCCAGCAGAAGCGCATCGAGGTCGTCGTCGAGCTCGTGGATTGGGATACCGACCGTGACTTTGAACGGACCGGTCTCGCGGGACAGACCACGACGCTGCTCGGTGTCGAGCTGCCGCTGGTGGTGGTCCCGCTCAACCCCGGGAAGAACCTCACGGTGATCTGTGAGGTGGTGGCCATGAACCACCTGCTGCGCTACAGCGGCATCGACTCCGCCAGGCAGTTCAACGATCGGCTCATTCAGCACATGGCCAAGCAGGCCGAGCTCAAGGAGTACCTCTCCGAGGACTATGAGTAAGGCTCTCAAGGGGGTCGTGGTCTCTCACGCAGGGGTGGCACAGGCGCTCGTGGATGCAGTCAGGGGCATCACGGGTGACGACAACGGCCTGGTCGCGCTGAGCAGCCTCGGAACCAGCCGGGACGCCCTGTGCGCCAGCGTGGCCGCCGCGGTGGGCGACGATGCCACCGTCGTGTTCGTGGATATGCCGGCCGGCAGCTGCTTCCTTGCGGTGCTGAAGGAGCTGCACGAGCGAGGCGACGTGGCGGTGGTGGCCGGGGTAAATCTGCCCATGCTCATCGACTTCGTGTATCACCGTGATCTCTCGCCCGCCGACGCGGCGGAGCGCGCCGCATCTGCGGGGAACCGCGGGATTCGCTCACTCGCCCCATGAGCATCGTGCTGGTCCGCGTGGACGACCGCCTAATTCACGGGCAGGTGGTGGTGGGGTGGGTGCAGGCTCTGGGGGCACAGCGCATCGTGCTGGTGGATGACGATGTGCGGCAAAACGAGTGGGAGCGGGAGCTGTACGCGCTTGGCGTGCCGCCGGGGTTGGGGGTGGAGTTCGCGTCGGTGGATGAGGCGGTCGCGCTCGTCGAGCAGTGGGGGCAGGCGCGGGAGCGCACAATCCTGCTCGTGGGCGACGTGGGAACCATCGTGCGGCTGTGCGGTCGTGCGGAGCAGATCACGAAGGTGAACCTGGGCGGGCTACACGACGGCACGGGCCGCTCGCAGCGACTGTCGTACGTGTACCTGTCCGATGAGGAGGCCCAGCAGCTGTACGGGCTGAGCGACCGCGGCGTGGAAGTCACGGCGCAGGACGTGCCGACCGCCCGGGCCGTGCCCCTGGGGGAGTTCGCATGATCGAGCACTTCGGCTGGCTGCTCCTGTGGGGGACCGTGGTGGGCCTCGACTTGGTCAGCGTCGGCCAGGTGATGATCGCGCGGCCGCTGGTGGCCGGCAGCGTGGCCGGGGCGATCTTGGGCGACCCGGTGGCGGGCGCCACGGTGGGTGTCGTGCTCGAGCTGTTCGCGCTCGATGTGCTCCCGGTGGGGGCCGTGCGCTACCCCGACTACGGACTCGGGGCGGTCGCGGCCGCCGCGACGGCAGCGGGAGCGCCGGGCGCCCTGGGCACCGGGCTCGGGGTGTGCGTGGGGCTCGCGGTGGCGTATCTGGGCGAGGTCGGCATCCGCTTCGTACGGGGCCGCAACACCGCCGATGTGCGATTCCGGCGCGACGCGCTGGATGCGGGTGACGCAGCGGTAGTGGGCGGTACGCAGCTGCGCGGGCTGGTGCGGGACGCGCTCCGCTCCGCGGTGATCACTGCCGTCGGGCTCGCGATCGCCGCCGCGGTCTACCGCTGGCCGCCCGTCACGGTGGAGGGCGCGGTGCTGGTCACCGTCGTGTTGATCGGGGCGGCCCTGGGCGCGGCCGCCACCGGTGGGATGCGTGTGAGCGGCCGTGGCGTGCAGCTGCGCTGGTTCGCGCTGGGGGTGGCGGGCGGCGTGGCGTGGGTGGTGCTCGCGTGAACGGGCCGCTCGTCAGCGCGTTGCTGCGTACGCTGCTGTTTCAGGCGTCGTGGAACTTCGACCGGATGGTCGGCGTGGGGATGGCCCACGCGAGCGAGCCGCTGCTGCGCACCCTCCCCGGCGGCCGGGGTGGGGAGCGCTACCGGGATGCGATGCGCCGGGCCACCCAGTTCTTCAACGCGCACCCTTACATGGGGGGAATGGCAGTGGGCGCGGTCGCGCGCGCGGAGCACCAGGGAGTCCCAGGGGAGCAGATACACCGCCTGCGGCACGCCCTCGTGGGGCCGCTCGGCTCGGTGGGCGATAAGCTCATCTGGGCCGGCGTGCTGCCCGCCGCCATGGGCGTCGGGCTGGTGGTGACGGCCACGGTGTCGCCCCTCGCCGGCGTGGTGAGCTTCCTGGTCGTCTACAACGCGGTCCACCTCGGCTTCAGGGGCTGGGGCCTGCGGGCTGGGTGGCGGAGCGGGCCGGCGATCGCGCGGGAGCTGACGGCCGGCGGCATTCAGCGCGGGCTCAAGCTGGTTGGTCCGCTGGCCGCCATCTCGGTGGGCTTCGCGTTGCCGGTGCTCGCCGAGTGGCTGTCGCAGGACTTCGCGACGCGCACCCAGCTGAGCATCGGCCTGGTGGCCGGCCTGGGTATCGTGTTCTCGCGCTGGATCGTGCCGACGTTCGGCAGCCTGCGGTTTGGGCTGGCCGCCGCAGCGCTCGCGCTACTGGCGGGGTGGGCGTGGTAGTGGTCGAGAAGGTCACGACGGTCGAGAACCGGCTGGGGCTTCATGCCCGCCCGGCTGCCGAGTTCGTGAAGCTGGCCGGCAAGTTCCAGTCCGAGATCTCGGTCGGCAAAGACGGGATGTGGGTGAACGGGAAGAGCATCATGGGTGTGATGACCCTCGCAGCCGAGTTTGGCAGCAAGGTCACCATCCGGGCCGAGGGAGATGACGCTAGCGAAGCGGCTGACGCGCTGGTGGAGTGCCTCAGCCATGACATGAGTGAGGAGTACCTGACCGAGGAAGAGCTCGAGGAATGACCAACGATCGCTGGTTGAGGGGCGTCGGCGTCTCGCCTGGGATCGCGATCGGCCCGGCGCGGCTCGTCTTGTGGGAGATCCCCACGGTGACGCGCCGCGTGGTGGCGCCCGATCAGGTCGAGCGCGAGATCGCACGGCTCCACGCGGCCATGGCCGCGGTGAAGGAGCTGATGGAGGACCTGCGGGAGCGCACCCTGCAGCGGGCGGGACCCGAAGAGGCCAAGATCTTCGACGCCCAGATCATGATGCTCGAGGACCAGGACTTTCTCGCCGAGGTCGAGACCCTCATCCAGCACAACCAGCTGAGCGCCGAGCGCGCCTTCGAGTTCAAGACGCTTGAGATGCGTGCGCTGTGGGCTCAGTCGTCCAGCTACAGACTGCGGCAGCGCGTGGCGGACCTCACCGGCATCCAGGTGCCGGTGCTGAACCATCTCGTGGGTCGATCGGTAACGGCCACGCTGCACGATCCCACGGGCCGTCCGGCCATTGTGTTCACGCGCGAGCTCACGCCGGGACTCACGGTTCAGCTCGAGCGCGAGCAGGTGGCGGGGTTCGCGAGCGTCGAGGGCACGCACACGGCGCACGGTGCCATCCTGGCGCGCAGCCTCGGAATCCCTTGCGTCATGGGACTCGTCGAGGGGATCGAGCGGGTCGAGGACGGCGCGGAGGTCATCCTCGACGGGGCCCACGGCCTCGTGGTGCTGGATCCCTCGGCCGAGGAAGTGGAGGAGGCGCGGGAGTGGGAGGGCTACCGGCGGGCGCTGGGCCAGGAGATGGAGCGGGCAGTGGGGGAGCCCGCCGTCACTGCGGACGGGGTAGCGGTGGCGCTGCGGGCGAACGTCGACCTGCCGGAGGAGGTGGAGACGACGCTGCAGTACGGGGGCGAGGGCATCGGGCTGTTGCGCACGGAGTTCCTCGTGCTGGGCCGCACCGAGCTGCCCGGTGAGCTAGAGGAGGCGGAGTTCTTCAGTCAGGTGGCAAAGACCTTCGCTGGCCATCCGGTGGTGATCCGCAGCTACGATCTGGGCGGCGACAAGTTCCCGGCCGCGTTTCAGTCTCCCCCCGAGGCGAACCCGTTCCTGGGCTGGCGGGCGATCCGGGTCTGTCTCGATCACCCGGAGATCTTCCGTACCCAGATCCGCGCGCTGCTGCGGGCGCGGCTCCACGGCGACGTGAAGCTCATGCTCCCCATGGTCACTCAGGTGGAGGAGGTCGATTGCACGCGGGAGATGGTGCAGGAGGAGGCCGCGGCGCTGCGACGGGCAGGAGTGCAGGCGGCCGACGTGTTGCCCATGGGGGTGATGATCGAGACGCCCGCCGCCGCGATGCTGGTGCAGCAGATTGCCGAGCGGGCCGACTTTCTGAGCATCGGCACCAACGACCTCACGCAGTACACCCTGGCGATCGATCGCGGCAATGCACGGCTCGCCGGACGGTTCACGCCGCATCACCCGGCGGTGGTGCAGCTGCTGAGGCAAATCGTCGTGGCCGGCGACGCGGCGGGCATCGAGACGAGCGTGTGCGGCGAGATGGCGTCCGATCCCCTGTCGGCGTTCCTCTTGTTGGGGCTCGGCTATCGCATCTTGAGCGTCTCGCCCCCGGCGCTTCCCTTGGTGCGCTGGCTGGTGCGTCAGGTGGAGGTGAGCGGCGCGGAGCAAGCCGCGGACGGCGCGCTCCAGGCGGCCACCGCCGCCGAGATCAACATGATCCTCGAGGCGCAGATTGCCCAGTATGTCGATCTCAATCTGCTGCACGCAGGCCGGTTGCCCGGGGTGAACGCCTCGGCTAGCTTCAAACGTTCATAGGCGGACCCTCCCCCGTAACGGGCAAGACCTGATGACCTCTCATCGCCACATCATCTCGTCGGAGTCGGTAACCGAAGGCCATCCTGACAAGATGGCGGACCAGATCTCGGACGCGATCCTCGATACGATCCTGGCCGACGATCCCAAGGGGCGGGTTGCCTGCGAGACGCTGGTCACCACGGGCATGGTGGTGGTGGCGGGTGAGATCACGACCACGGTCCATGTCAATGTGGCCGAGGTCGTACGCAACACAGTGGAGTCCATCGGCTACGTGGACGGGGCCTACGGCTTCGACGCAAAGACCTGCGCGGTGCTCGCGGCGCTCGATCCTCAGTCGCCCGACATTGCGATGGGAGTGGACACCGGCGGCGCCGGCGACCAGGGCCTGATGTTCGGGTACGCCTGCGATGAGACCCCGGAGCTCATGCCGCTGCCGATCATGCTGGCGCACGGCCTCACGCGAGAGCTCGCCGCGGTCCGTAAGCGGGGGGAGCTCACCTGGCTGCGCCCCGACGGGAAGACCCAGGTTGCGGTGGAGTACGCCGACGGCAGGCCGATCGGCGTACGGGCAGTGGTAGTTTCCACCCAGCACGCACCCGAGGTCGCGAACGCCAAGCTGGAAGAGGCCGTGCGGGAGTGCGTCATCGCGCCGGTGCTGGACCGCTACTCGCTCGACACGAGCGACCCGAAGACCTACATCAACCCCACGGGTCGGTTCGTCGTGGGTGGGCCGCAGGGCGACGCCGGACTCACGGGCCGCAAGATCATCGTGGACACCTACGGCGGCGCCGCACGGCACGGCGGCGGAGCGTTCAGCGGAAAAGACCCCTCCAAGGTCGATCGCTCGGCCTCCTACGCGGCGCGCTGGGTCGCCAAGAACATCGTCGCGGCAGGACTGGCGCGACGCTGCGAGGTGCAGGTGGCCTACGCTATTGGTGTGGCAGAGCCGATCTCGGTCATGGTCGACACGTTCGGCACCGGAGCGGCGTCCGACGAGGCGCTGGAGCAGGCGGTCCGCGAGGTGTTCGACCTGACGCCCAAGGGCATCGTCGAGACACTCGACTTGCTGAAGCCGATCTATCGCGCCACGGCGGCCTACGGTCACTTCGGGCGGGTGCCCGAGGAGGCCGAGGTGCTGGGGCGTCGCGTCAAGCAGTTTACCTGGGAGGACCCGAGCCGGTGCGCCGAGCTGCGGGACGCCGTGCGCAGCGCGGCGTAGCTTCCCGGCCCGGACATACTCTAACCACCACACACGAATGACTTCAGTGAAGCCACCTTCGGTGAAGGACACATCGCACGACGTCAAGGACCTCAGCCTGGCCGACGAGGGGCGGCGCCGCACTGAGTGGGCAGAGGGCTTCATGCCGGTGCTGCGGCAGATTCGGCAACGCTTCGCAGCGGAGCGCCCGCTGGATGGACGAAAGCTCTCCGCGTGCCTGCACGTCACTACCGAGACCGCGAACCTGGCCATTACCCTCCAGGCCGGCGGGGCCGACGTGGCGCTGTGTGCCTCGAACCCGCTCTCGACCCAGGACGACGTGGCGGCGCACCTGGTGCAGGATCACGGCATCAAGGTGTTCGCCATCAAGGGCGAAGACCACGAGGCGTACTACTCACACATCCGGGCGTGCCTGGCCCACGGTCCCGAAATCACGATGGACGACGGGGCCGACCTCGTGGGTGCGATGCACATGATCGCGCTCGAGCGACTCGACGACCTCGAGTTGCCGGTCCGGAAGTGGGTGGAGACGCTGAGCGCGGACGAGCGAAAGCACCTCCTGGCCAACGTGATCGGCTCCACCGAGGAGACCACGACCGGTGTCATTCGGCTGCGGGCGATGGCGGAGGAGAGGGTGCTGCAGTTCCCGGTCATCGCAGTGAACGACTCCCAGACCAAGCACTTCTTCGATAACCGCTACGGCACGGGGCAGTCCACCCTCGACGGGATCCTCCGTGCCACGAACATCCTCATGGCCGGCACCACGGTGGTGGTGTGTGGCTACGGCTGGTGCGGCCGCGGCTTCGCCCTGCGGGCCCGGGGCGCCGGCGCCGACGTGATCGTGACCGAGGTGGACCCGCTGCGGGCCCTGGAGGCCCGGATGGACGGCTACCGGGTGATGCCGATTGCCCAGGCGGCCGCGGTGGGCGACGTGTTCGTTACCCTCACCGGGAACACGCACGTCGTGAGCGTGGATCACATGCGCCTCATGAAGGACGGAGCGATCATCGCCAACTCCGGCCACTTCAACGTGGAGCTCGCGTTGGATGGCCTGGCGAAGGTCGCTGCAGGGCCGAAGCGCGTGCGCGAGTTCGTGGAGGAGTGGGTGCTCGACGGCAAGCGTATCTACGTGCTCGGGGAGGGCCGGCTGATCAACCTGGCGGCCGCCGAAGGGCACCCGGCCAGCGTCATGGACATGTCGTTCGCCAACCAGGCGCTGGCGGCCGAACATCTGGCCCGCCACGCGGGTACCTTTTCGAAGGCGGTGCACCGGGTGCCGGATGAGATCGACCGCGATGTGGCGCGGCTCAAGCTGGCCGCACTCGGAGTCGAGATCGACCGGCTCACCGACGAGCAAGAGCAATATCTCGCGTCGTGGGATGAGGGGACCTGAGGCAGCATGATCGAAGTCCGCGTGGCGCACCTGGGCCTGGACCGGGCCACCAACACCCCGGTCGTGATCCTGCAGGAGAAGGATGGGGAGCGGGTGCTGCCCATCTGGATCGGTCCCGCCGAAGCGAGCGCCATCGCCATGGAGTTGGCCGGCGTGAAGTTCTCCCGGCCCCTCACGCATGACCTGGTTAAGCAGGTCGTGGTCGGGCTGGGAGCGGCGCTCGAGCGGGTCCTCATCAGCCAGGTGAAGGACAACACCTACTACGCCGAGCTCCACCTCCAGCGGGACGACCACGTGGTGCAGATCGACGCGCGGCCCTCCGACAGCATTGCGGTGGCGCTCCGGCTCAAGGCCCCCATCTACACGCAGGAGGGGCTCTTGGAGCTGACCTCTATCGACACGGTGGAGCCGATGTCGCCCGACTCGGAGGGCATGGATCCCGAGACGCTCAAGGCGTACCTCGAGACCCTCGATCCGGAAGACTTTGGCAAGTTCACTCCGTAGCGGGCTCCTGCTCGGGCTTGCGGCCCTGGGTCTCGCGACCGTCGTCGAGGCTCAGGGCTTTCGTGTGACCGGTCGGGCGGTGCACGTCGCCGGGTCAGATACCACCGCGTTGGCGGGCGAGTGGGCGGTGCTGCACCAGATCGGGCCCGAGGGGGGAGCAGCCGTGGACTCCCAGCGCACGAATCGAGCGGGGCGCTACGTGCTGCGCGCGCCGGCGCTCGACACCACTGCGAGCTATCTGGTGAGCGTGCACTACGGCGGGATCAACTACTTCGGCAATGCGTTCCGCGCGTCCGGGGCGGTGGTGGATTCGGTCGGAACCGTGATCGTCTACGACACGTCCCCCACCGGCCCCCCCATCGAGCTGGTGGAGCGGCACGTGATCCTCAGCTCTGGGGCGGATGCCGCGGGACGCCGCGCCATCGAGCTCATCGTGATCGCGAACCGCGGAAGCAGGACCCGCATCGCTCCCGACACGAGCCACCCCGTGTGGCAGGTAGCGCTGCCGCGGGATGCCGCGAACCTGGAGTTCGGCGCCGGCGATCTGAGCGACCAGGCCGTCGTGCAGCGCGGCGATACCCTGGCGGTGCTCGCCCCGATCCCTCCGGGGGAGAGGCAGTTTCTCGTGGGCTATGTCGTGCCGTGGCGGCTACGCGAGCTCGCCATCCCCGTGGACCAGTTCACCGGACGGCTGAGCGTGCTGGTGGAAGACAGCGACGCGGAGGTCACGGGCCGGGGTGTGACGTTCCGCGACTGGCAAGATCTCGAGGGCGTCCGGTTTCGCCGCTTCGGGGCCGACAGCGTAGCGCCCGGGCCCCCCGTGGTGGTGCGCTTGGCCGGCTTGCCCGGTTCGCCGGTGGATCCGCTCTGGATCGTGGTGCCGCTCGTGACACTGGCCCTGGTGGCTGGCTTCGCGTGGTGGTGGCGGCACCAATCTGATCGGGCGCTGCCGCCGGCCGCAGACGATCCGGAGGCGCTCGCCCGCGAGATCGTGGCCCTCGACGCCCAGTTCGCCGGGCGCGAAACCGACGAGTACCGCCGCCGCCGGGCGGAGCTCAAAGCACGGCTCACTGCCGCCCTGGCGCGTCGCGGGGGCGGCGGGTAGACTTTGTTCGTTGTGCGACCCGCACCGTTGGCGGTGCGCGCGTCGCGCCGATTACAGACCAGCGAGCGTGGAAGGCGGAAGCCGGTGTGAGACCGGCGCGGCCCCGCCACTGTAACGGGCTAGCTGAGCGGCTCATCAGCCACTGGGAGACTGGGAAGGCGAGCCGAGTGCCCGAAGCCAGGAGACGCCGCCCGTTCGCGCCACCAGAAGGTCCCTCGCGGGAGGGCAGGTGGGCATGGACAACCGAAGCGATCTGAACCCGCCCGCTCACGGCCTTCCCTCGCGGAAGGGGTGAGCGGTATTGCTGCGCGGCACTAGCCTAGCGCTGCTCGCCGTGGCGCTGCTGGGCGCCTGCGGTGCCGGTGAGCCCCCCCCGGCGGGGCCGGTGATCGACGACGCCGGCCGCGCGGTGCGGCTCGAGCGCACGGCACGGCGCATCGTCTCTCTCTCGCCGTCCACCACCGAGTTGCTGTTCGCCATCGGCGCCGGCGACCGGGTCGTGGGTCGCACACGCTGGTGCGTCGACCCGCCCGAAGCCCGCGACGTGCCGAGCGTGGGCGACGGGCTCGATCCCAACGTGGAGATGATCGTTGCCAGGCGTCCCGACCTGGTCGTGTTCTACCGCTCGGCCATGAATGCGGCCGCCATCGAGCAGCTAGATCGCTTGGGAATCGCCACGGCCAGCGTGCAGCTCGACGGCCTGGCAGACCTGTCTCGCGCTGCGCTCCTGTTGGGGCGCCTCACTGGCGACAGCGCGCGCGCCGACTCGCTGGTGCAGGTGTTCCGGCGCGAGCTCGCTGCGGTCTCGATCGCGCCGAGCGACGACGCTCCCACCGTGCTGCTCCTCGCCTGGGACAACCCACCGATCACAATTGGGGCTGCCAGCTTCCTGAGCGAGATCGTAGGGCGGGCCGGCGCCCGCAACGTGTTCGGCGACATTGGGCAGCCCTCGGGCGGCGTGAGCCTCGAGGCCATCGCGGCGCGTGGGCCCGATGTCGTGCTGCTGACGGAGGGCGAGGAGCGGCCCGCGTTCGCGCAGCGTCCCGAGTGGCAGGTGGTGGACGCGGTGCGGGAGGGGCGGTTCATCCTGGCGAGCGGCACTGAGTTTGCCCACCCCTCGTTCCGTGCGGCTAGGGCGATCAGCGCGCTGCGCGCCGCGCTCGACGGGTGGCAGCGATGACACGCTGGCTCGTGCTCGGCACGGCGGCACTCGTGGCCCTGGGCGTCGCGCTGACAGTGGGGCCGGCTGACCTCACGGTGCAGGATGTCTGGGCGGCGCTCGGAGGGAGTGCCGATGCCGCGGCGCAGGCGATCGTGCGGGAGCTCAGGCTGCCACGGGTCCTGCTGGCGTTCGTGATCGGCGGCAGCCTCGCCGTGACCGGAGCGGCACTGCAGGCGCTGGTACGCAATCCCCTCGCCGATCCCTATCTACTCGGGCTGTCGGGTGGTGCGGGACTGGGTGCGGTGACGGCGATCGCGCTGGGCGTGGGCGGAGCGTGGGCGGTGCCCGCAGCCGCCCTGATCGGCGCGCTCGGCGCAATCGTGCTGGTATATCGCATCGCGCTGGTGGGCGGCAGCATGCTCGACACGCGGGTGCTGCTGCTGGCCGGCGTAGTCGTGGGTGCGTTCGCGGCGTCGCTCATGGGGGCGATCATGGCACTCTCGCCGGCGCCTGAGGTGCACAACGCACTCCTCTGGCTTCTGGGGAGCCTGGACGGCGCCTCGTGGCGCAGCCTTGCGGTGTTCGCGGCCTACGCGCTGCTCCCGCTCGGGGTGCTCTACGTCCTGGCGCGTCCCCTCGACCTGCTGGCACTCGGAGAGGAGCCGGCCCGGTTTCTCGGCACTGACGTCGAGCGCACCAAGCGCGTGCTGTACGTCTCGGCCTCTGTACTCACCGCTGCCGCGGTCTCGGTGTCGGGGATCATCGGCTTCGTCGGCCTGGTGGTGCCGCACGCGATCCGCATCCTCTGGGGGCACACTCACCGCGCGCTACTGCCGGGCGCGTTCCTGCTGGGTGGGACGCTGCTCGTGGTGGCCGATGCGGTGGCGCGCACCGCCTTTGCGCCGCTGGAGCTGCCGGTGGGAGTGGTGACGGCGCTCATCGGTGTCCCCGTATTCGTCTGGCTGGTGCGGCGATGGGCGAGCTGATCTTCGAGGCCCGGCAGGCGTCGTACCGCTATCCAGCCGCGGCGGAGGAGGCGGTGCGTGCGGTGTCGCTGGGGGTGGGGCGCGGCGAGCTGGTGGCGATCGTGGGCCCCAACGGGAGCGGCAAGACGACGCTGCTCCGCTTGTTGCTGGGCGTGCTGCGCCCAACGGAGGGTGCGGTATTCGCCGGCGGGCGGGCGGCGCACGCCTGGCCCCGCAGGGAGCTGGCGCGGCTCGTCGGCGTGGTAGCGCAGCGGGAGGAACCGGTCTTCCCCCTGCGCGTGCACCAGGCGGTGCTGCTGGGTCGCTACGCCCATCTCGGTCCGTTCCGCGCGGCGCGCGGCGAAGACCTCGCGGCCGTGGAGCGCGCGCTCGAGCGCTGCGACGTGCTGCACCTGCGCGATCGCTGGGTGGCCACCCTGTCGGGTGGTGAGTGGCAACGGGTGCGCATCGCCCGTGCCCTGGCGCAGGCGCCCCACGGGCTCGTGCTCGACGAGGCCACCGCCAACCTCGATCTGCGGCATGAGATGGAGGTGTTCGAGTTGGCGGCGGAGCTGGTGCGGCGCGAGGCAATTGCGGCAGTTCTCGTCACCCACCATGTGAACCTCGCCGCACGGTTCGGCGATCGGATCGTGGTGCTGGATCGGGGAGCGGTCTCTGCCCAGGGCGCTCCCGCCGACGTGCTGCGGCGCGAGGTGCTGGAGCGCGTGTTCGAGTGGCCGGTGGAGGTGGAGCAGTGGCGCGGCACGCCGCAGTTCGTGCCGCTCAAACGAGAGGAAACCAAGGAGTGACGTGGCGATGAGGCATCGTGTGCTGCTGGTAATCGTGCTGTTGACAGGCGTGAGCGTGGGCCTGGTTCCCGCGACGCGGGCGCAGGAGCCGGCCGACACCGCAGTGCTCGCGCCCGTGGTGGTGACGGCCACGAGGCTTCCCACACCGCGATCGTCCCTGACCGCTACCGTCATGGTACTGGAGGGAGAGACGCTCAGGGCTGAGGGCATTCGCACAGTCGCGGATGCGCTGCGCGAGGTCGCCGGCCTGAGCGTGGTCGAGGGCGGGTCGTACGGCAGCCTCACCTCTGTGTTCGTGCGGGGCGGCGAGAGTGACTACGTGAAGGTGCTGGTGGACGGCGCGCCCGTGAACGACCCCGGTGGCGCCATCAACTTCGCCAACCTCACGACCGACAACGTGGAGCGCGTCGAGATCGTGCGGGGGCCGACCAGCGTGGTGTACGGCTCGGACGCCGTATCGGGCGTGATCCAGGTGTTCACACGCCGGGGTCGCGGGCCCCTCAGGGCCGAGGCAGGCCTGCGCGGAGGCACCTACGGGTCGCTTGAGGTCGATCTCGCCCTGGACGGCGGGAGCGACAGAGTGAGCTACTCGCTCGCGGCGAGCCGCAGCGCCACCGACGGCATCCACCCATTCAACAGCGACTACGACAACGTCGTGGTGAGCGGTGCCGTTCGGGTCGCGCCCGACGCCCGCAGCGACATCGGGCTGGCGCTGCGCTACGGCGACAGCGAGTACCACGTCCCGACCGACGGGACCGGAGCGTTGGTGGACAGCAACGCGTTCCAGCACCGGGACGGCACAACCGCGTCGCTCGACGCAGGTCGCTTCTTTTCCGACCGCGTAGAGGGCCGGTTGCTGCTCGCCGTCACGGAGTTCGACGGCGGGTTCGACGACCGGCCCGACGGACCCGCCGACACACTCGGCTTCTTTGGGTCGACCAGCACGCAATCGGTGTCGCGACGCAGCGCCGACGCGCGCGTGAACTGGCACGCCACCGACAGCGAGGTGCTCACGCTCGGTGCCGAGCTCGAGCGGGAGCGCGAGGCAACGTCGAGCGAGTCGCAAAGCGAATTCGGGGCCAGCACGGGCTCGCTCGAGGCCGAGCGCGCCAACCTGGCCTTCTACGTACAGCTTCAGGCCGCGCCGGTGGGCGGTTTGGCCTTCACGCTCGGTGCTCGGCTGGACGACAACGAGCGGTTCGGCACCTTCTTCACCTATCGCGGGGGCGCCACCTACGCGTGGCCCTCCGGCACGCGGGTGCGTGCGTCCGTGGGGAAGGCGTTCAAGGAGCCGACCTTCTACGAGAACTTCGCCGACACGCCGTTTGCCCGGGGGAACCCCGCCCTGGACCCGGAGCGCGCGCTGAGCTGGGAGGTGGGAGTGGAGCAGGACCTGGTGCCGGCGCGCCTCACCGTGGGCGTCGCCTACTTCAGCCAACAGTTCCGCGATCTGATCCAGTACACCGCGCTGCCTCCCGAGCCCGACGCGCCCAACTACTTCAACGTCGCGGCCGCCGACGCCTCGGGCGTGGAGATCGAGGCACGCGGCGAGCCGGTGCGGGGGCTCACCGTGGGAGCGAGTTACACGTACCTCGACACCGAAGTGCTCGAAGCCTACGACGGGGGCCCGGGTGCGGGCTTCGTGCCGGGGGAGCGGCTGCTACGGCGGCCGACCCACGCGCTGAGCGCCCACGCATCGTACCGGCTGCGCGACCGCGGGTTCGCCTCGCTGCGGCTCCACTACCTGGGCGAGCGGGACGACCGGGACTTCTCGACGTTCACGCCCGTGATCCTGCCGTGGTACGTGACGCTGGACCTGGCCGCCGAGGCGGTGTTATGGCGCACGGGTACCTCTGGTCGCGGCGTGCTGGCCACGCTGCGGGTGGAGAACCTGTTAGACGAGGAGTACGAGGAGGTGTTCGGCTTCGCGGCTCCGGGGCGGCGGGTGTTGTTGGGGGGCAAGGTGAGGCTCTGATCGCTCTGGGCTCCCGACGCCGTGTGCTCGGCCGGGCACCCGACCTCCGCGAACTGACGGCGCGGCTCGGCGCTCGGTCGGGCACCCGCCTTCGCTCACGGCAGTTGCCGCCGACCGCCCCCTGCGCCACCCCCACCGGGAGCGGCCGCAGGCCACGCGCTCCGCAGCGGCGGTGCACTGATGCTCGCTCAGGTGGGCACCCGGCCTCGCTTGGTCCCACACTTCCCGCTTCCCGGTCTTACCGTTTCCCGTTCCCTTATCTTTCCCCCATGCCCCTCGTCACCACCCCCGCCGTCATCCTCCACAGCTTCCCCTACGGCGAGACCTCCAAGATCGTCCGCCTGCTGACGCCGGAGCACGGGGTGCAGAGCGCCATCGCCAAGGGGGCGATGCGGCCCAGAAGCAAGTTCGGTGCGCGGCTCCAGGTGCTGAGCCAGGGCACGGCACAGCTCTACGTCAAATCGAACCGCGACCTGCAAACGCTCGCCGAGTTCGAGGTAGCCGTGCAGCGGCCGGAGCTTGCGCAGAGCGTGGCGCGCTACGCGGCGGGGACCGCGCTGGCCGAGCTCGTGATGCGCTTCTCACCCACCGAGCCGCATCCGGAGATCTATGAGCTGGTGGTGCACGAGCTGGACTGCCTCACCACCGTCGCGCCCGACGCGCTGGACGCGGCGGCCCTCGGCGCCTTGTGGGGTGCGGTGGCGGCGCTGGGCTTCGCTCCCAACGTGCACCACTGCGCCCGGGACGGTGCGGCGCTGCCGGCCGGCGCCGTGGCCTTCTCGGTCAGCGATGGCGGCTTCGTGTGCCCGTCGTGCGCCCGGGGCGGCTCGACCACCAAGCTGCAAGCCGCCGACCGCGAGGTCCTGGAGCGTCTGATCGCGGGGTCGGGAGATGCGGTAGGGGCTCTCGCGCCCAAGCACGCCGCGGCCCATCGGCGACTCCTGGTGCGTTTCGTGGAGCGCCACGTGGCCGAGGGACGCGAGCTACGGGCCCTCGGCTTCTGGCAGGGACTCTCGTGAGCCGGCACGTCGTCATCGGGACCGCCGGTCACGTGGATCACGGCAAGACGGCGCTCGTCAAAGCCCTTACCGGCACGGACACCGACCGCTGGGCGGAAGAGAAGCGGCGTGGCATCACGATCGATCTGGGCTTTGCGGTGCTCGACCTGGGCCAGGGGCTCACCGCCAGCATCGTGGACGTGCCGGGGCACGAGGACTTCGTGCGCAACATGGTAGCGGGCGCCACCGGGGTAGACGTGGCCCTCATGGTGGTCGCCGCCGACGAGGGAGTGATGCCTCAGACCGAGGAACACCTGGCGATCCTCGAGTTCCTGGGCGTGCGTACCGGTGTGGTCGCCATCAGCAAGGTGGACCTGGCCGACCCCGACTGGCTGGAGCTGGTGGAGAGTGACGTGACAGCGCGACTGGCGGACTCGTCGGTCGAGTGGGAGCCGCCAGTGCGGTTCTCGGCCGTGAGCGGTGAGGGCGCGGAGCCGCTGCTGCGATCCCTGGCGCAGGCGGCGGTGCGGGCCGTGCAGCGCTCGAGGGACGATCTGTTCCGCATGCCGGTGGACCGGGTGTTCAGCGTGGCGGGGGCGGGCACGGTCGTCACGGGCACCACATGGAGCGGCGCGGTCGCAGTGGGGGACGAGGTCCGGGTGCTCCCGGGCAATGCCGTGAGCGGAGTGCGCAGCGTGGAGGTCCATGGGGAATCCCGGGAGCGGGCCGAGCCGGGGCGACGCACGGCGCTGGCACTGCGCAGCCTCCAGAAGGGCGACTTGGCACGCGGGGCGGTAGTGGTGGCCGACGAGGCCTGGCGGGAGACCTGGGCCGTGGACGCGATCGTAACGCTGCTCGACGACGCGCGAGCTCTCACGCAGCGCTCCCGGGTGCGGCTGCACATCGGCACCGCCGAGATCCTCACCCGGGTCACTCCCGCCGCGGCGGAGATCGCGCCGGGGCAGACCGGGGCGGTGCGCTTCCGGCTGGAGAAGCCGTTGGTCACGCGCTGGGGAGACCGCGGGGTGCTGCGGTCCTACTCGCCGGTTCACACCATCGGGGGCTGTGTGGTGGTCGATCCCTGGCCGCCCCGGCGCCCCCGGCGTCCCGTGAGCCTCGAGTCGCGGGCAGCCTCGGAGCCGGTGGCTCGGATCGGGGCGCTGGTGGCGCTCGAGGGGAAGCACGGCGTCCGGGTGGCGGACCTGGCGGTGCGACTCGGACTGCATCCCAAGGAGGCGACCTCGGTGGTCACCCAGGTGACGCAGCGAGGAGTGCTGGACGTCGGGGGCCGGCTGTTTCCCCAGGCGGTTGTCGAGGCCAGCCGCCGGGAGGCCGAACAGGCTCTCGCGGCGCATCACCGGGAGCACCCGCTCGAGCCCGGTATGCCGCGCGAACTGCTGCGTGCGGCGCTCGATGACCCCGCGCTGGCCGATTTCGTGCAGGAGCAGCTGGCCTACGAGGGCCGGATCGTGATCGAAGGGGGCACGGTGCGCCTCGCGGATTTTCGACCGACTCTGTCGGAGAAGCGACTGGGGTGGGCGTCCCGCCTTGGCACCGTATTGGTGGATGCGGGGTACAGAGGACAGAGCGCCCAGGAGCTCTCCCAGCAGGTTCCGCAGGACGAGGCGGTCCTCCTGGCGGAGTACCTTGTGCGCCAGGGCACGGCGGCGCGCGTGGGGAGGGAGCGATACTACGATCGGGCCGCGCTGGAGCGCCTCAGGGACGAGATCGTGGACGAGGTGGGCCGGTTGGGACGGGCGACTCCCGCGGAACTACGCACCAGGACTGGGCTTACGCGTAAGTACCTGATCCCGGTGCTGGAGTGGCTGGACGGGGCCGGCTACACGGCGCGAGATGGCGATGCCAGACGGCTGGGACCGGCCGCGGGTAAGGGAAACCCTGCTTGACAGCAGTTGCGGCGGGAACATAATTTGAGCCTAGTTGGGGACATACGCACTCACAACGCAAGGGGCAACGTAAAAGAACCTTCTTTGTCAGACAGGAGCTTCTAATGAAGCTGACAGCCTGGGCGGTGGCGTCGCTCGGGCTCCTGATCGCTGCGCCAGCGGTCGCGCAAGCGCAAGAAAGCACCGCACCAACGGTGCAGCTGCACAGGAACTACCCGAATCC
>JABAOF010001936.1_pt5 | contig 41978 bp, 11 predicted proteins | sample 7062171 | NCBI WGS metagenome assembly JABAOF01 (sample SAMN14538628, study PRJNA623070) | marine sediment metagenome | biome: marine biome [ENVO:00000428]; feature: marine pelagic biome [ENVO:01000023]; material: deep marine sediment [ENVO:00002113] | place: India: Gulf of Khambhat ... | reverse complement strand
TCCCCGGTTCGGTACATCCTTTCTCCTTTTACAAAGGGGTTAGGGGTAAATTTCTCTCTTGTTAATCCTGGTTTGTTTAAATAGCCTCTTGCCACACCATGCCCTGATATACATAATTCACCGGGAACACCTGGGGGTTGCATGCCATCTTCCCGGTTCAGTATATAAACCAGGGTATTAGCAATCGGTTTACCAATATTTACCGTGTGCTCTCCGGCCAATTCCTTTACCGTTGACCATATTGTGGTCTCTGTGGGTCCATAGAGATTATATACTTGCCCTTCGGTTATATCGATTACTTTTCTTAACAGTGTTTCCGGGAATGCTTCGCCGCCCACCAACAGGTATTTCAATTTTTTCAGGCTCTTTACTGCCTCCTCATCCAGTATGAATAATTGCAGCCTCGACGGGGTTACCTGGAATATTGTTATTTTTTCTTTTTCCAATGTGGAAGCCGCTGCCCCGGCATCCAATTGCTCTTCCCTGCTTCCTATAAACACTTTTGAACCCCTGGTTAACGGTAGAAGTGTTTCTAATCCGAATATGTCAAAAGATATTGTTGTTAATGCCAATATGCTGTGTTCTTTTCCAAAAAGAATTTTACGGGTAATTCCTTCTATAAAATTTACTACAGGCCTGTTTTCTATGGCAACCCCTTTCGGTTTCCCGGTAGAACCCGAGGTATAAGTCACATATGCTAAATTTCCCGGTTTATAGAATCCCTTCAAATTCTCCATTTCACAGTTATCGCCATACAGGTTTTCTTCTTCCAGGTCCAATAATTCGCACAGGTCTTCAAATTGCTTCCCTATTGCCTTTTGAGTTAGTAACAGCTTCGCAGCGGAATCCTTGATAATGTATGTAATTCTCTTCCCGGGATGATCCGGGTCAATGGGTAGATAAGCCCCACCTACTTTCAATACGGCCAGGATTCCCACCATCATCTCCAGGGAACGCTCTAACATTATACCGATGACAATGTCAGGTCCTACACCCCTGGTGCGCAGTAAACGGGCCAATCGATTAGACCTTGTGTTTAATTCATGGTATGTCATATGCGCTCGTAAGCCTGCCCCAGGTTTCCCCAGGCCAATCACAGCCGTACAGCCCGGCGTTCTCTCCGCTTGTTCCTCGAATAATGCGTGTATTGTTTTATCTTCCGGATAATCCAGCTTTGTTTTATTAAACTCAACCAATATCCGCTTTTTTTCTTCTTCGCCCAGGATCTCCAGTTCCGATAGTTTTTTTTCATTATACTCAAACACACGGGATATTGTGTTTTTAAAATATTCAATAAACCGTTCGATGGTATCCTTTTTAAAAAGTGCAGTACAATATTCAAAAATGAAACCCAATCCCTCCCCTACTTCTTTCCCAATCAATGTTAAATCAAACTTCGCTGTGGTGATTTCATGGGAAGATGGAATTATCTTTAGATCGGCTATTTCCACCTCAGGTATTTCCCGGGTATAGATTTCAATATTCTGGAAAACAAACATGACATCGAACAGGGGATTTCTTCCCATATCCCGTTCTACCGGTGCCTTCTCCACCAGTTCTTCAAAGGAATACTCCTGGTTCTCAAAGGCCTGGAGGGTGCTTTCTTTCACCTCTGCCAGGAATCCTTTGAAGGTTTTGTCACCGGCGGGGCGGTTCCTGAGAGCCAGGGTGTTGACAAACATACCGATCATAGACTGCAATTCCTCATGGTTTCTCCCGGCAATGGGCGTGCCCACAATGATATCCTCCTGCCCGCTCAACCTGGCCAGCAGTAAATTAAAGAAGGCCAATAGGATCATATACAGGGTAACATTTTCCTGCTTCGCCAACTGTTTGAGCATTGCAGTCACGGCTTCGTCCAGGCCAAACTCGATGCTGCTGCCTTTAAATTGCTGCTGGACGGGCCGTTCAAAATCATAGGGAAGGATGAGTACGGGAATTTCATCGGCAAAACGCTCCAGCCAGAAAGCCTCTTGCTTTTGTAGGGATTCCCGTTTCTCTTCACTGCCCTGCCAGTGGGCAAAATCTCTGTATTGAATGAGCAGAGGCGGCAGGTGACGGCCCTCATAAAGCGCTGCAATCTCCTTTACCAGTATCAACATGGAGGTGCCATCCGTAATAATATGATGCATATCCACCATCAAGCAGTACTGCCGGTGAGATAACCGCATCAAACCCACCCGCAGAAGCGGGGCAGTAGATAAATCAAACGGACGCACAAAATCTTTGAAAATCAACGCCAAGCCCATCCTCTCCCTTTCCAACCTGTCCACATTTTCACCATTTTCACCATTTTCACTGTATTCGATATCAAACTCCACGCCATCATGCACCCGCTGCACAGGTCGATCTTCCACCAGGTGAAAAGAAGTCCTCAAACTTTCATGCCTCCTAATCAAAAGGTTAAAAACCCCTTCCAGCCGTTTTACCTCCACCCGGCCTTCCAATATCACCATCTGTGGAGAATTGTAAACCGTGGAGGCTTTCTCCAGGTGATGTAAAACATACAACCGCCGCTGGGCAGAGGAAAGGGAATAGTACTCCTTTATCTCCACCGGTTCGATAACCGAGTACTGCTCTTTACCGGACTTTTTTATAAATTCTGTTAATCCTTTGATGGTGGGCGTCTCAAATACTTCCAGCAGGGATATATTCACACCCAGTTCTTTATGAATCTTCGATACCAAGCTGACTGCCCGCAAAGAATTTCCACCCAGGTTGAAAAAACTAACATCTTCCTCGATCATCTCTTTTTCAATCTTAAGGATTTCAGACCACAGCCCGGTTAATTTCTCTTTCACTTCGTCCACGCCGGGAACCGCTGCCTCCTCCTTCTCGCTTATCACAGGCTCGGGCAGCCCTTTGCGATCAATTTTACCACTGGCTGTTAACGGCAGACGTTCTATTTTCATGAAATGGGAGGGAATCATGTAATCAGGAAGTTCCACGGCCAGGTGCTCCCTCAGATCGGCAATCTCAAACTCACGCCCTGATGAACCCAATGGCTGGCTGCCGCAAGCGACGATATAGGCACAAAGGTATTTATGTTCCTCATGCCCCCGCTCTACCACCACAGCGGTTTCCACCAACGCATGGCTCATAAGTTGACTCTCGATCTCTTCCACTTCGATGCGAAATCCCCTGACTTTGATCTGCTGATCAATCCGCCCCAGGAACTCAACCATCCCATCGGGCATCCATTTCACCACGTCACCGCTGCCGTACATTTGTTCTCCCGGCTCAAAGGGATTGGCTACAAATTTCTCTGCGGTTAATCCCGGCTTGTTCAAATACCCGCAAGCCAGACCATCACCGCTGATAAAAAGCTCCCCGGCAACTCCCACAGGCTGAAGCCGGCGCTCTTTACTTAAAACGTAAACCCGCGTGTTGTTGGAAGGACCACCAATGGGAACACGGCTGATGTCACGCTCAAAAGGTATCCTGTAATGCAGCGTGTCATCGGAACACTCGCTTTGACCATAAGCATTAAACAACCGGATATCAAACCCGTAACTGCGGTAAAATCGATTCACCAACAAGGGGGTTACTTTTTCCCCGGTAAGCACCAGACTCCGGAGCCCGGGAACAGGAACCAAAGGAATCCCGGATTCCACCAGGTCCAGGTACGCTTTCAACATGGAGGGCACCATTTCCACCGCGCTGATTTTATCCTTTGCCACCTCTGCAAAAAAGCCCAGGGGATCGATGAGCATGCTTTCCGGGTAGATCATTAATTTAGCCCCAATGAAAAAAGGGGCGGCAAACAGCCAAATGGAGGCAACAAAACCGATGTTCAGGTTATGACACAGGATATCCTGACCCTCCAACTCCAACTCCTTTATCTTGGTATAGGCATGATTGACTATACCGGAATGCTTCAATAATGTGCCTTTGGGTTTTCCCGTGGAACCGGAGGTGAATACGGCAAAGGCCGGGTCCAACGATGTATTGACAGGAACCGGGTTATTAACAGACTCGCCGGAAAGCACTGGCGATAACTCATCCAACAGGAGAATCTCCCTAGACATGGATAATCGTTTTCCTGATTTTAACGCGCCGGGAATAAAGGCAAGCCCTTTTATCTCTTTAAGGTCTTCTTCTCCCGGTAATCCACCACCGTTTCCCAGCATTTTCTCCACCAGCTCGGCAAAGGTAACCTCGCCTTCTCCCAATACCACCAGGTCGATATGATCATTATTCAGGACTTCGACATAGTTGCTGGTGGCATAAGGTCCACCGCTGATAAGGGGTACATTCACACCCCATTGCCGGATCACCGCCGCCGTCTTATGGAAAAAATCTTTGTAAAAGGTTAATGTGCGGATGCCGATAAGATCGGGGTTAAACCCCTCGATTAATTGCTTTAATTCCTTATAATCGCTAAAATCGAAACGGGATTTGGCAATTTTACCCCTGATGCGGGGACCAAAGGTTTTGTCCAGGTAGGTCAACAGGCTCATCAATCCCAGGGGGGGCTCTGCCAGGTCATAAAGAATGCTGTCGGCATCCGGGAAAAGCTGGGATAAATCCAGCAGTAAAATCCGTAGCGCATCCGCATCGGGTTCGATGCGGGGAAAGTGCGCCCTGATCTTTCGATTCATACCCGGTACCAGCATGTGGTCTTCATCAAGAAAATCAGCGATTTGTAATTCCTCTTCTTTGATGCCGGTAAAGGCCAGCAAATCTTCAAAACAACCAATGGTTACCGGCAAATAGCTGTTGTACTTCTGCACAATCTCATCTTTTGTCAATAGTTTGGCCTGGAAAGGCAGCAAATACCTCAATCGCTCTTTTGAAAGAAAGTAATTGTTTAAGAAATCGTTTTGATAGGTGGCGGTAAACTTCTTATCAAAGGGCAGGGTTTCCGGCAATTCGTGGTAAGCCAATCCTTCGGAAGCGATAATTTGCTCCCTGGTGATTCCATTTTCAAGTGCCAGTTTTTCCATATCGGTATTACGGTAGATTCGGAGTATATTGACGTAAGGGAAGTGGAGCCATTTGAGGCGTTTAATAAATTCCAGGGTTTGCAGGGCTTCTGCTTCGGTTTCCGTGGGGAACCCCACCATGGTTTGAAATTCCAGGATAATGTTCGGGTATTTTTTACAGATATATTCGGCGTTTTTACTGAATTTATCCAGGTTTAAATTTTTCCCGATTAACTTTTGCAAGCGCGGCGAGGCAGTTTCCAGCGCCAGCCCGGTTAATACGGTCCCGGCTTCCACCATCAGGTCGATGTACCCCGGCGTTAATATGTCTCCCCGGAAACCGCTGGGGAAAAAAAGCTGCACCTGTAACCCGTTGTCGATGATTAATCGATAAAAGCGTTGGCTGTTCTTTATGTTCAAATTAAAGACATCATCCACAAAAGAAAACCTGCGAACCCCCATCCTGTAATAGAGCTGTATCTCTTCGAATATATGCTCTGCCGAGCGGTAAATATGACTCTTGGGCCAGATTTTATGACAATAGGCACAATTAAACGGGCAGCCCCGGGTGGCTTGCATGGTAATATAGGTGTTTTTTACCATGGGATCGCCGATGGAGGGATTGTACTTCTCGTAATCGATCGATGAGCGGTCAGGAATGGGTAAACGGTCCAGGTCGGTGATTTGAGCCCGGATACCCGTCACATAGGGAAGCACCGGCTTACTCCCGGTACGTTGATGCAGAAGCCGGGTAAAGGCATGGGTCTTAAAGGTCTGGTTCTCGGTAATCAAGAGGGAGACCCGGCTGTCCTCCAGCATATAAGAGATTCGTTTGCCAGGGGTGCGGGGATCGATGAATAAACAGACCCCACCGGCTTTTAATACGGCCAACATCGCAATGGCCGTATCAAGGGTCCGCGACAGGAGAATGCCCACAATTTCCCCGGGGCCAATCCCTTTTTTTCGTAAAACACCGGCCAGTCGATTCGCCCCCTGGTTCAACTCCCTGTAGGAGAGAAACACCACATCCTTTTTCTGACGCTCCAGGGCAGCCGCGGCAATCTTATCCGGGGTCCTTTCCACCTGGTTTTCCACTAATTCATAAAGACTCTTTTCCTTCGGGTACTCTATCGCGGTACGGTTAAATTCATACAATAATTGCTCTTTTTCTTCCCCTGTCACCATTTCCAGGCAATCCAGCGGCACATCCAGGTGGGTTACCGCCTCATCCAGCAGGTGCGAATAATGCCCGGCAATTCGCTCCGCTGTGGAGGCTTCATACAACAGCGGGTTGTATTCCAGCCGGCCATCGATACCCGGATCGTTCCGGCAAAACGTAAACCGTATGTTTGTTTTTATGTGCCGGATATAATTCTTGTCATGGATATTCTCCAGTAAAATGACTACATCGAAAAGCGGGAACTCCTCCCCGGAATGCTGCAAATTCAAATCCTCCACCAACATCTCAACAGGATAACGGTAATGCTCCGTGGCACCGATAATCGTATCTTTTACCTGCACAAGCAGTTGCTTAAAAGTCATCCCGGGTTTGACCCGGTTCTTCAATACCAACACGGTATTCAAAAACTTTCGCTCGACTTCCTGCCTGTATATGGGGGCACCTACAATAATATCCCTGCTTTCCGTGTATTTATAGAGCAGCACCACCAGGGCTGCCGTCAAAATAATATTCAGCGTCGGGTCGCTGCGATTACTCAACCTCATGAGCTTTGAAAAAAGTTCATCCCTATAACAGGTGACAATTGCTGCCATAGTTTTTCCCGCACCCCCTGTTTCTTTATCTTTGATTTTGAAATCATAGGGGAAATGGACTCTTTCCAGTTCACCGGACAAGGTGTTCAGCCAGTATTCCCTCTCTCTTAAATTTTCACCGGCAGCAATCGCCAGCTCATCCGCATAATCCGTTCTAAACATCTTCACACCTCGCTTAATCGCGTCATAATTTGATGAAAATTATCTTTAAACATTCAGAATCCAAAATCGATTTGAGGATTGTCGATTTTTTTATTATAAAAATCGTGGGATATTTTTATATCTTTTAATCTGATACCCCTGTGGATGTTGTCACATACGGATGTCACGATTTCTTTAAAGTATTTGACGAATCGTTCCACGGTTTTGCCGAGAAAGAGTTTCATATTGTATTCCAGGGTAAAAATCAACTGGTGTTTGCCTTCAGCGGCGATCAAGAGAAGATCAAACTTCGATGTCCTGGCGTGCTTGATGGGAACCGTTCTGATGTAACGGTCCCCACCTTCCACCGCCGCTGTGTCTAACAATTCGGCATTGAAATTCTGGAGTGCAAACATGACATCGAATAAAGGATTCCGATTGGGAACCCGGTTTACAGCCAATTTATCAACCAGGGTTTCCAGGGGATAATCCTGGTTCTCAAAAGCTTTCAAAGTCCTCTCTTTAACTTCATGCAAAAACTCTTTAAAGGTATTTTCTCCCCTGGGGAAGTTCCGCAGGGCCAGTGTATTGACAAAAAAACCGATGACCTTCTGCAGGTCCTCGTGCCTTCGACTGGAAACCGCAGTGCCCACAATGATATCCTCATTGCGGCTCAATTTACTGAGAAACAGGTAGTAAATGCTCAACAGGGCCATAAACATGGTTACCCCTTCGCTTAACGCCATTTCTCTAAGTATTTCGGTCTCTCTTTTATCGAGCAGGAAACCCAGGCTGCTGCCTTCAAAATAGAGCCTGGACGGTCTGGGGAAATTAAGGGGTAAATTCAACAAAGGAATTTCTCCCGGGAATTCATCCAGCCAGAACTTTTCCTGTTTTTCAATTCTCCCGGGGGCCAGCCACATGTTTTGCCACTCTGTAAAGTCTTTGTATTGAATACGAAGGGGCGGCAATTCTTCACCGCGGTACAACTCCTTCAGTTCCTGCTTCAATATCTCCTGGGACGTACCGTCCGTGATGATGTGATGAATGTCGATAATAAGTATTTTTTCCCCACCCTTTGCTGCAATAATGCCGACCCTGAAAAGAGGGGCCCTGGAAAGATCAAAGGGCCTGATAAAATCGTTCAACAACTCTTCCAGGTTTTCTTCCTCCTCCCCCGAACCCGTGCCAGCGGATTTTTTCTCAATATGTTCGATGGCAAAGGGAACTACATCGTGGATCACCTGGACAGGCTCGCCATCCACTAACCGAAATGAAGTACATAAACTTTCATGTCTTTCAATCAATCGTTTTATGGCTGCTTCAAATCGCTTTACATCCATGTCGGGTTCCCAGGTACTTGCAAAGGGAATATGATAGCTGATATTATCTTTTACTTTTTGCTGCTGGATGTATAACCGTTTTTGACCCGGGGACAGCGGGTAATAAGCTTTCTTTTCAGCACCTTCGATATGTTCGAATTTCTCTCCCAATGCCCGCTCGATGTATCTTGCAATCTCCCGTATGAAGGGTTTGTTGAAAAATTCCTCCAACGGCAGTTTAACTTCCAGCTCCCGGTGAATCTTTAATACCACCACCGTTGCCTTCAACGAATGACCACCCAGCTCGAAGAAGTTTGAATCAATGCCGATTATTTCCCGGTTGACACCCAATACCTCAGCCCATATGGCAGCCACTTTTTTCTCGATGCTGCCCCGGGGCAGGATATAATCACCCCTCCCTTTTACCACAGGAGAAGGCAAAGCACTGCCATCCACCTTACCATTGCGCGTCAGGGGTATCACATCTATCTCAATAAAATAGGAAGGAATAAGGTAATCCTGCAGGGAACAAGATAAATATTCTCTCAATTCACGCTCATCCATGGATCCGGGACTGTGGGGTACGATGTAAGCACAAAGATACCTGTCCCCGTCTGCCCCTTCCCTAGCTGCCACCACCACCTCCTTTACTTCTTTATGGTTGAACAGCAGGTTCTCGATTTCTTCCAATTCGATTCGATATCCCCTTATTTTGACCTGTTGATCGAGCCTGTCCAGGAAAACAATGTTTCCATCCGGCATCCACCTGGCCTGGTCACCGGTACGGTAGATTCTTTTAGAACTATAGGTCCTATGGGTCCTAGAGGACCTATATTCTATAAACTTCTCTGCGGTTAACTCCGGGTTGTTCAGGTAACCCCGCGCCACACCCGTTCCCGATACACAAAGCTCCCCGGCAGCGCCCACAGGCTGCAATTCCTGTTTTCTACCCAATATATATAGATAATAACGGGGCATCGGTTTCCCTATGGGGATATGGTTATACTCCCCGATATTTTTTTCCGATAACTCGTAGGATGTCGTGTCCACACAGCACTCGGTGGGACCATATACATTAGTAATCTTCACAGCCCTGCCAACCTTGTTAAAAAAATCTTCCACCACCTGCCGGAATAAAACCTCCCCGCCAATAATAAAATGATTAACAAGGAATCCCGAAATGTTTTCATGTTGATCTTGAGCCAGCACCTCATTCAACAACCGGATATGGGTGGGAGTCCCATCCGAAACATCTATCCTATGTTTCCTGTAAAACTCCAATAATCCGAACGCATCGACCCTGACAGTTTCCGGTACGATATAAAGGGCGTGCCCCAAAAGTAATGCAGCAAACAACTGCTTTACCGAGGCATCGAAAACATAGGGAGAGAGCACAGCAACACGCATCTTTTCGCTGTATTGACCGTAAATTCTCTCCTTCAAGCCCCCAACAAGATTGATTACACTCCGATGTTCCAGCATGATACCTTTGGGTCTTCCCGTAGTACCCGAAGTATAAATGACGTAGCATAGGTGTCCAGCATGAGTAAAGCGAGCGGGTTCTGCATATTTGTTCTCTACAATCGATGAAGATAAATCAATCACTTCAATTCCCCCACTTACCTCACTCAACTCACTCAACACTAACTTTGCATTACTGTCCTTTAACATGTAACCGATTCGTTCCTCCGGGTAATCCGGGTCAATGGGCAGGTAAGCACCGCCTGCTTTCAATATCCCTATTATCCCGATGATCATTTCAACCCACCGCCCTACCATAATACCCACAACAGTGTCGGGCCGAACACCCTTTTCCCTTAATACATGGGCCAGGTGGTTGGATTTTTCATTTAATTCACGGTAGGTGATGTATATTTGGATTTTGCTTCTTTCGTGTAATTCGTATAATAGGTGGACTCCCACTACAGCAGCGCCATCAGGCGTTCTGCCTGCCTGTTCTTCAAAGAGCTCAGGGATTACCCTGTCTGTCGAATACTGCGCTTCGTCACCTGCATCGGTATTATTATTAAATTCCAACACCAATCGCCGCTTCTCTTCAGCCGATAATAAAGAAAACGAGGAGAGCTTTTTATTAACATCTCCTGTTCCTTGTTCCAGTATCTTGATAAAATGACAGGCCATCTGTTCCAGGTAAACGCTTTCACAGGCAAGGGGATCGTACAAAATATTCCCCTTAAGCCAGTGCTCCTCCCTCGCAAAGGAAAATACAAGCACTTCTCTCAAATTCTCAGCAGCCTTTTTATCATGGATATTCTCCAATAAACACCATACATCGGATATTATCCCATGTACCCGGTCCGGGATGCCTTCGAATTGAAACAAACTTTCTACCAATTTAGCGGATGGATAATCCTGGTTTTCATAAGCACCAAGAGTCGATTGTCTGACGCTGAGCAATAATTCCTTAAATGTCATATTATCATCGATGGAATCGTGGATAAACACACAATCGTTTATGGTATAACCCGATACCCAGGGGATGTAAACAGGAGAAATAATAACAACTTCTCTATTATCCATATACCTGGAGATCAATACGTTGAGTCCGGCCAGCAGGATCATGTAAATAGAAAGATCGGAGTTTTTACTTAATTTTTCGATCCGTTTGGCTAAGGGGTCAGGAATATGAATTTTGGTTACTGCCCTGTCCCGGCTGGCCCTTTGATCTCTTTCGGAGACAGGGTCCCCTTTGTCTTTCAGCAGGATTGCCGTCCTGGTAAGATCGTTGGAGAGCTTATCTTCCCAATATTCTCTTTGCTTCGCAAATTTAGAACTAAAAAGTAGCAGCTTCTCATCGATGGTTCTTGCCTTAGCCCTGTCCATGCTGTGCATGCCGTCCATATCCCTTTTCATATTCATAGTGATCTCCTTTATCCGAAATCGAATTCCCCCCCATGATGAGGGATAGCCTTTTTCTCATATTCACATGCGCTGTCCCTGGAAACCCTTTTTCCCAAAGATTCTTCCAGTTCCTTTATCACCTCGTAACCAGGGTTTTCTCGAGAGGAGTCGATTAATTTTTCCCTGACTCCTTTATTAAAGGCCTTTATAAAATTTTTCACCTGGTCCGGGGTTAACCCTCGATGTAATAAACGAAACAGTCCATCGCACTCGAAATTGTACTGGGGAATCCAAACGGGTTCATCAATATGTAAAAAAATCTCATCGATCAGGTCAGAGGCTTCTTTGGTGTCCATGGTGGCATGCGTCCACTTCAGGTGCGACCCCTGGAGATTATATTTTGCCCTTTCTTTCCAGATGGGGGCAATGGTATCGCAGTACCATAATTGCACATGATAAAAATCGATTCCACAATTTTTAATAAATTGAACCGTCTCTTCCACCGTTTCAGGGGTTTCGCCCGGAAACCCGATAAAAAAAGAACCATACGTCAATATGTCATTGGTTTTTAACAACTCGATTCCCTTAAGGTATTGATCCACGTTCGAGTCTTTGTTAATGAGTTTTAGCATTTTATCGCTGCCGGATTCGATCCCTAAAAAAACACCTTCACATCCGCTTTCCTTCATTAACTCGATCATTTCCCTTTCTGCAAACTGACACCTGAAATACGAATGCCACTTAAATTTATAGTTGTTCTTTATCATCATTCTAAGAATTTCTTTAAATCGTTTTACCGGAACATTAAAGGTGTCATCGATAAATTGCACACTGCAAACAGCGTCGATTCGATTCACCTGGCTTAATTCCCCTTCAATTGCCTCGATACCGACGGTTTGATAAGGACCGGCATTCTCCGGGAACCCGCAAAATTTGCAGGAAAAAGGACAGGATATAGAGGTGCGAATATTTATATTGGCACCCACCCGATGGGAAAATAAACCCCATTCCACCATGTTTTCCGACAAGCGATTATTTTCTGGTGATACCGGCGCCGCCCGGAATTCGCCGTTAACGTTATAATATATATTGTCAATGCCCTCCAGCAATGCGTTACTTTTTAAGGCCCTGATTATTTTTACCAATGCGGCTTCCCCCTGGGAACTGTTCACATAAATATCCGCCCCAATGAGCTTAAATAAAGATTCCAGGTCCGCCTGATCCAGGTTGCGAACCTGGTTGGTAATAAACGGCCCCCCAAGGATTATTTTAGCGGTATTATTGTATTTTTTTACGAAACCCACCACTTCAAGAATCGGGAAAACCGAGACATACATAGTAGTTATGACGGCAATGGTGAGGATATTGTTTTTCGCCAGCTTTTCCGCCAATATTTCTTTCTCATCCTGGAAAGCGTTTACATAATCAAAGGACAATCCTCTCCGGTGTAAATACGTGCCCAGGTAAGCAATGGCTGAACTAAACGTATCCCCCATGGTTAAGGGTTTCATACTCCCGGTGGAATCGCTACCGTTACAACCAAATATGTTAAATATCTCCGAAAAATGATAAGGGGAGTTATCGTACCGGAGAAAGTTTTTATCCAGTTCGCGATACGCACCCGAATTTATCCCCATTTCCCGGACGCTCTTCTCAAATTCGGAGAAATCCATCTCATTATACCCGATAAAAAAACAATCGATCATTTTACTCACCATAACTACTTCACACCACCAATATCAAAAATCAAATTCCGCACCATTATCCTCGAATCCTTCATTTTGATTCCCGCTTGTTCCAGGGGGGGGTATCAATGGTCTTAAAGACTCTTCCAATTCTTTTATCACCTTGAAACTCACGTCTCCACGGGAACAGTCGATTATTTTTTCCCTGATTCCTTTATTAAAGGCCTTTATAAAATTTTTTACCTGCTCGAGGCTTAACCCGCGATGCAGCAAATGAAACAGCCCGTCGCTCTCAAAATTGTACTGGGGAACCCATATGGGCTCATCAATACCTGAAAAAATCTTATCAATCAGGTTGGATGCCTCCTGTGAATCCATGGTGGCATGCCTCCACTCGTAATTCGAACCCCGCACAGCAAATTTCTCCCTCTCCCTCCAGATCGGGGTTATGGTATCGCAGTACCATAATTGCGCATTATAAAAATCAATGCCGCTCTCTTTAATAAAGCGAACCGTCTCATCCACGGTTTCAAGGGTCTCGCCCGGGAACCCAATGAAAAAATTACCATGCATTAATATGCCGCAGGATTTTAACAACTCGATTCCTTTAAGGTATTGCTCCACCTTCGAGGCTTTGTTCATGAGTTTAAGCATTTTATTACTACCCGACTCGATACCCAAAATCACACCTTCACATCCACTTTCTTTCATTAACTCAACCGTTTCCCGGTCCGCGAACTGGCACCTGAAATGAGAATGCCACTTAAATTTATAGTTGTTTTTTATCATCATTTTGAGGATTTCTTTAAAACGTTTTGTAGGCACGTTAAAGGTATCATCGATAAAATGCACACTCCTGGCAGCATCTATTTCATTCACCCGGTTTAATTCCTCTTCGATTTCCTCGACACCAGTGGTTTGATATTGGCCGGCATGCTCGGGAAACCCGCAAAACTTACAGGAAAACGGGCAGGATATGGACGTCCGAATATTGATATGAGCACCCACCCGTTGGGAAAATAAATCCCAGTTCACCATATTTTCCGATAAACGATTATTTTCTCGTGATATTGATGTCTTCAGGAATTCCCCGTTTACGTTATAATAAATATTGTCGATCCCCTCCAGAAGCAGATTGTTTTTTAAGGCGTAGATTATTTTTACCAATGCGGCCTCCCCCTGGGAACTGTTCACATATACATCCGCCCCGAGGAATTTAAATAAAGATTCCAGGTCGGTTCGGTCCAGGGCACGAACCTGGTTTGAGATAAATGGCCCCCCAATGATTATTTTAACGCTGTTATTGTATTTTTTTACGAACCGCACGACTTCAAGAATGGGAAAAACCGATACATACAGCGTGGTTATTATTGCAACAATCAATACATTACCTTTGGCCAGCTTTTCCCCCAATACCTCTTTCTCATCCTGAAAAGCGTTCACATAATCAAAGGACAAATTTCTCCTGTGTAAATACGTCCCCAGGTAGGCAATGGCTAAATTAAAGGTATCCCCCAGGGTTAAGGGCTTCATCCTGCCGGGCGAATGGCTGCCGTTACAACCGAATATGTTAAAAATCTCCGAGGCATGATAGGGAACGCTGTCGTACCGGAGAAAACTTTTCTCCAGTTGTCGATAAGCGCCCGAGCGAATACCCATTTCCCGCACGGTTTTTTCGTATTCGACAAAACTCATCTCATTATGTCCAATAAAAAAACAATCGATCATTTTACTCATCTTAACTCACAGCAATTAACAATTCACAATTTCACCAGCGATTGAAAATCAAAAATCAAAATCACTTTCAATCGTTTCCAGCCTCCCTGTTTCCACGTAGGAACGAATACCCGGGGTGTCGTCTTCATTCCTGGTAAGCCTTAATAAATCCTCCATTTCCTCCTTGCTCAACAGGTCTATATCCGCCAGTTTCATATCCGGGTTTTCTATAATCTTACTCAATACGTTTTTAAAGTGCCGGATCATTTGTTCGATGGTTTTATCTCTAAACAGCCGGGTGCGGTACTCGAAATTACATTTTATTCCCCACGACGTTTCTATTGCTGCCAATTTGAGATCGAATTTCGCGATGTTTTGCTCAACTTCATAGGATTCCGGATAAGATACCGGTTCCTTTTCTTCGGACTTTCGAGGTAAAATCCCCGGTGATGCGGCGGTATTTTCCAGTGCAAATACCGTTTCTACCAATGGCTGTCTCCCTGGAGCCGCCTTGATATTAAGTATTTCCAGCAATGCGTCAAATTGATATTCCTGGTTCTCAAAGGCCTTTACAGCGTTTTCTTTTACTTCCGGCAAGAATTCTGTAAAGGTTTTCGTGCCCGCGGGAAAATTTCTCATGGCAAGCATATTTACAAACATGCCGATTATATTCCTCAGATCATCATGGGATCGGCCGCCCACAGGCGAGCCAACTATAATATCTCTCCCGCCAGTGTACCGGGATAAAAAAACATTATATACCGCCAACAATACCATGTATAAAGTGGTCCCTGTTCCTGCTGCCAGCAGTCTTATTTTATCGGCCGTTTCCCCCGGGATTTCAAAATGAATCTTCCTGCCCTCAAAATTGGGAAAAGAAGGCCGGGGGTAATCCGTGAGCAGGTTCAATACAGGAATTTTGCCCTTAAATATGCTTCGCCAGTACTTCTCCTGTTTCTTCATCCTCTCCGATTGAACACGTTGCTTCTCCCATTCCGCATAATCCCTGTACTGCAGCCGGAGGCGAGGTAATTGCCTGCCCGAATCAAGGGAAATAAAATCCTTCGCTATTATATCCAGCGAGGCCCCGTCCGTAATGATGTGATGCATATCCATCAGCAGTATATGTTTTTTCCCTGCCAATCCCAGCAGCCCCACTCGAAACAGCGGCACCCGGGATAAATCAAAAGGCCGGACAAAATCCTTTATTATTTCTTCCTCAACCAGGTAATTCTCAATCTCAAATTCCACTTCCTTATGAACGCGCTGGACCGCCTCACCGGCAATCATGTGAAAAGAGGTCCTTAAACTTTCATGACGCGCGATCAACTGGTTAATGATTGCTTCCAGTTTCTTTTTATCGATTTCTCCTTCAAGGGGGAGGGCTTTGGGCATGTTGTAAGCGGTAGCGGCGGGATTCATTCGATGTAAAATATATAACCACCCCTGGGCAGTGGATAATATATAGTACTCTTTTTCTTCCACCGGCTCGATGGGTGCATATTCTCCCTTTGCACTTCCCTCTATATATCTCGCCAATCCCCGGATGGTGGAGTTTATAAATATTTCGCTCAGGGGGATGTCCACGTGGAAGGTCTTACGAATCCCGGCAGCTAAAATAACAGCCTTTAACGAGTGACCACCCACTTCGAAAAAATTTGCCGCCGTACTTATCCGCTCCGGGGGCTGGTCCAACACGCCAGCCCACAAATAAACCAATTGCTCTTCTACCATATTCGTCGGCTCAAGGTATTCTCCCTCATCCCACTGCCCTGTTTCCGGTTCCGGCAGCGCGTGCCGATCCACTTTCCCGCTGGCAGTCAGGGGGATTTCCTCTACCTGCAATATGTACGAGGGGATCATATATTCAGGTAATTCTTTACCCAGGAATTCCCTCACTTCGGATATGTCAATGGTAAGGTCCCTTTCAGCCACAATATACGCAGTCAACTTTGCTTCATTTAATTGTACCACTGCTTCTTTTATTTTTTCCTGTTTCAGCAGTTGTCTTTCGATTTCTCCCGGTTCCACCCGGAATCCTCTTATCTTTAACTGGTTGTCTATTCGACCCAGGAATTCGATATTTCCATCTGCCAGCCAGCGGGCCAGGTCGCCGGTCCTGTATATAGTTGAGTGGGTGAGTGGGTGAGTGGGTGAGTCGGGTGTAGGGAACAGGCTTACCTGTTCCGGAAGGTTAATAAACTTCTCTGCGGTTAACTCCGGGTTATTCAGGTAACCTTCGGCCAGACCGTCACCGCCGATATACAATTCCCCGGGTACACCCACAGGCTGAAGTTGATGCGCTTCATTTAATGTAAAAACCCGGGTATTATGGGACGGCCGTCCCAATGGTACGGAGGAAACCGGCGGATCCGCGGGAAGCCGGTAATGCAGGGTGTCATCCGAACACTCACTCTGACCGTACGCATTCACCAGGGGAATGCGGTACCCGGAAACAAATCGATGTACCAGGATCGGGTTCACCTTCTCCCCGGTTAATACCAGTACTTTCAGAGAATCCAGGGGAATCCAGGGTTCTCCTGTTTCCAGGACCTCCAGGTACGCCCCCAGGAACGAAGGCACTACTTCTACCACGGTCAACCGGTCCGCACCCGCCCTGGAAAAGAATGCATAGGGATCGGTGAGAATTTCTCCCGGGTAGATATGATATTTTGTGCCCACCAGCAGGGGAGCGAAAAATTGCCAGATGGAGGCCACAAATCCGATATTCAGGTTCTGACACATAACATCCCCGGGACCGATTTCCAGTACCTTTATTTTGGTCAGGGCATGGTTGATGATGCCGATGTGGTTTAACAAAACGCCCTTGGGCCTACCGGTGGAACCGGAGGTATAGATCACATATGCCGCCCCTTCGGCATTGCTTGCCGCTCTGACACAAACCCTGCTTTTTTCCAGCCGGCCAATATCCACGATGCCGCCCTGGAACTCGATACCTTTTGATAAAGATGAACCGGTCACCAGGACCTTTGCCCGGCTGTCTGCCAGTAAATAATTAATCCGCTCCCCTGGATACGCGGGATCAATGGGAAGACAGGCCGCCTTTGCTTTTAAAATCCCCATCAGCCCGATAATGGCCTCCAGGGACCGGGGAACATAAAGCCCCACGATATCACCAGCGGTGACGCCGTGGTTCTCGATCAATCCCCCGGCAATCCTGTCGGAAACGACGTCCAGTTCCCTGTACGTCATCCTTCGAGCCTCGAATACCACCGCAGCAGCCAACGGCGTCTTCTCCACCTGCTCCCGGAATAATTCAGTAATGGTTTTATTTTTCGGGTAAACCGTCTCCGTGTCGTTGAACCGGTAAAGCAGTTGCTCCCTCTCCTCTTCGGGTATAATATCCAGTAGGACCAATGGTTGATTGTCATCCGCACCAATGGAGGAAACCAATTGTTTGAAATAAGCGATAAACCGTTCGATGGTTTCTTCTTTAAAGAGGTTGGTGCTGTATTCCAGGGTGAAAAGGAGCACATCGCCGAAATCCACTGCATTGAGCATCAGGTCGAATTTGCACGTTCGTTTGCAGTGGCAATAACCCCCTCTTCCTTCCGGGACCTCCGCAGGAATATCAACAGTATACTCTTTCTGGTTCAGGAGGTTAAACATAACGTCGAACAGGGGATTTCGGCTGATGTCCCTTGGCAGGGAAAGTTTTTCTACCAGTTCCTCAAACGGATACTCCTGGTTCTCAAAACCTTCCAGGGTGCGATGCTTTAGTTCTTGCAAAAAGGCTTTCAAGTTTTTATTGCCGGAGGGATAATTGCGCAGCACAACCGTGTTGACAAACATGCCCATGACATTTTCCAGGTCCGCATGCCGCCTGCCCGCCGCAGGGGTACCCACGATTATATCCTCCTGCCCGCTGAGTTTTGAGAGAAAAATATTAAGCACACCCAACAAAATCATAAAAAGCGTGGCATCCAACTCTTTTGCCAGGTTCTTTACAGTCCTGCACCGGCCTTGTTCCAGGATAAAGTTGACGTAATTGCCCTCGAAACGCTGCACCGCCGGTCGGTCAAAATCATAGGTAAGATGAAGCACCGGGATTTCACCTTTAAATTGTTCCAACCAATACGCTTCCCGGGGTTTCATGGCTTCTTTCATCTCCCGGCGGTTTTGCCATTCCGAGAAATCGTTATATTGAACCCGCAGATGCGGTAATTCTTTCCCTCCATATAAATCCCTGAATTCTTGTTCCAATATCTTATGAGACGTACCGTCCATGATGATGTGATGAAGGTCGATAAACAATACATTCTCCCCCTCAACCGCGGTTATTAACTTCACCTGCAAAAGCGGGGCAAAAGATAAATCAAAAGGACGTATAAAATGAGCAATTAACACTTCCCTATCACCTGCTTCCTGGTTCGGACTCGGTGCGTTATAACCGCAATATTCAATGGAAAATTCAATGTCACCGGGGTCATGCACCCTCTGCACAGGACTGCCCCCTACCATTTCAAAGGAGGTTCGCAAACTTTCATGCCTGGCAATTAACTTTCGAAAGGTCTCTTCCACTCGTTTCCTGTCGATATCTTCCCCCAGGGGCAGTACCTGGGGAATATTGTAAACCGTGCTGCCCGGTGCCATCTGCTGCAAAAAATACAATCGCCTTTGCGCAGGCGACGCCGGATAATAGTCCTTTTTCTCCACCGGTTTCAACGAGACATATTTGTCCTCCACCGCCCCTGCGATATAACCGGATAATTCCCGGATTGTCGGGGTATTAAAAATTTGGGCTAAGGGTATTCTTACATGAAGTTCTTTATGTATCCTGGATACCAGTATGGTGGATTTTAACGAGTGCCCCCCCAGTTCAAAAAAATTGTCAAATACACCGATGACCTCTTTTACGATTCCCAAAACCCCGGACCATATTTCAGCCAGCCTTTCTTCCACTTCATTCCCCGGGGCCACATACTCCCGGTCCGACTTGAACGTCGGGATAGGTAATGCTTTCCTGTCGATTTTACAAGCAGGAGTTAAGGGAATCTCAGCAATCCGGATAAAATAAAAGGGTATCATAAATTCCGGTAAATTCTTCGCTAAATACTCCCGCAATTCACTGGCCGCCAAAGCCCTTTTCGACACGATATAAGCACAGAGGTATTTATCTTTACCACCGTCTTCATGCTCCCTGACCACCACCACGGCTTCTTTTATATCAGGGTGTGTCAATAATTGCTTCTCGATTTCACCCGGCTCGATCCGGTAACCCCTGATCTTCACCTGGTGATCAATGCGACCCAGGAATTCAATATTACCATCCCACAACCACCGCGCCAGGTCACCGGTTTTGTAGATTTTTTTAAAAGAAATATAGGACCTATAGGACCTATGGGACCTATAAGAAACTGATAAAAACTTCTCTGCGGTTAATTCCGGGTTGTTTAAATATCCCCTGGCAAGCCCCGCGCCAGATATACATAATTCACCGGGAACACCCACCGGTACCACCTCGCCCCTGGAATGCATTATTATTATCGCTGTATTGGAAAGCGGCCTTCCAATAGGAACATTTTTGCCTCCGGGTTCGTGAGATCGATAGTCGTAAAAGGCGGCACATATGGTGGCTTCTGTGGGACCATAACCATTGACAATCTCCAGCAATGGGTTCAAACGCACATAACTCTCCAATACATAATCTTTTATGGGTTCCACCCCTACCAGCATTTTATTTAATACTACCGTCCCGCCCGAAGACCCGATACCGGCACATATCTCCTCCAACAAGGTAGGAGGTAAGTACGCAAACGTTACACATCCTTTAACGATTATATTCTCTATTTTCTCAATGTCATAGATATCCTCATCCGGCATCAACACCAGCCCGGAACCGAAAACCAGGGGCAAAAACAACTCGCAAACACTGACATCAAAACATATGTTGGTCAAACTTAAACAGCGATCCCCCGGGGAAAAAACCCGGCTGAACCGATCACAAAAAGAATATAAAAAATTAATCAACGCGGAATGTTCGATCAGCACACCATTGGGCCTGCCGGTAGAACCGGACGTGTAGATGACATAAACCAGTGACAGGTGCAGGTTACAGGCTGCAGGTGAAGATGTAGGGGCACCTTTATGGGCTGGGTGCGCCGCACCCCATGCTGTGCCCCTACAATCGTCCAATAATTCAAGGCCGGTGAGTAGAAGCGAAGCATTGCTGTCTTTCAGTATATAATCGATGCGTTCACGGGGGTATCCCGGATCAATGGGTAAATAAGCACCCCCGGCTTTCATTATACCCAGCATGCCGATCATCATCTCCTGCGAACGCTCCGTCAGCAATCCCACGATACAATCCGGACCGATTCCCTTTGAACGCAGTACCCACGCCAACCGGTTCGCTCTTCCATTCAACTCCCCGTAGGTTAATTGTTCATCCCTGTATTCCACCGCAATACAATCCGGTACCCTCTCTACCTGCCGGCCAAATAATTCATGGATGGTTTTATCTCTGGGGTATTCCCCTTCCCGGCGGTTAAAATCCTCCAGCAGCCGCTTCTTTTCCTCTATCGACACGATGGCTATCGCGGAGATCTTTGTATCTATGCTTTGAAGCGCCGCCTCCAATATGTTAATGAAATGACCGGGAATTTGTTCCACATAATATTTTTCGTAAACTCCGGGGTTAAAGGAAAGGTTACCCCGGACCTCCTCTTCCTCTCTTTCAAAGGAAAAAATAAGCATATTTTCCCTTTCTTCGACAGACGCAGGGTCATGAATGTTTTTTAATGAGCATACGATATCGGTAAAGAATGGACTATCGGTTTCCGCTGCACCATGCAGGTATCGAACCAGTTTCTCCCACGGGTAATCCTGGTTCTCATAACCCTCCAACACCGACTGCCTGACATTAATTAAAAACTCCTTAAAGGTAAAGTTGCCATCGGCGGTATCCCGTATAAATAAAAAATCATTGATGGTTTCCCCCGATACATTGGGCCGGTAAACCGGGGAACCCACGATGATATCTTCAGCCCGGGTATAAAGATATATCAATGTTTTTATGCCGGTCAACAAAATAATATAAAGGGACAGATCGGACTGGCTGCATAACCGCATCAACCGGCTGCATAAATCAACGGGAATATCGATTTTCACTGTTTCTCGACCCGGGGAAGCCGGCTTACCACTGCTGCCGGTTTTAATTAAGAGCCCGGTCCCCCCGGTATCCCCGGACAATTTACCCGCCCAATACTCCTTCTGCTTGATATAATTCCAACTGGAAAGTAAAAAGTTTTCATCGATTTGATTTATATCTAACATCGAACACCACCCGGCTAAAAAATGTTCTTACTACGCCCAAAGAAATGACTATTAGGACCATTTATGTTCCCGGTAAGACAGCAAGTGTGACCACTAAGCCCGCAAATGTTCTTTATGCGCCCATAGAAATGACTACTAGGACCACCTATGGCCCTGATAAGACAGCAAATGTGATTCCTGAGACCGAAAATGTCCCTGACGCACCCACAAAAATGACAGTCCATTCCCATGATGTCCTTAATAAGACCAACGATGTTCCGGTTGCGCTCAAACCAATGGTTTTTTGAACCGTTTTCGTTCTTATTAGGACCCAAAATGTGACTACCGGGACGTAAGTAGACACTGCTGCGCCCCGGGCCGGCATTTTTAGATCCGACACAGCGATTATCGTTCATTTTTTTGCGGTTCATTTTCTGCCAACCATCGTTTTCAATTTCATCGTCACAGTGCCCGGGTATTAAAACGTAAATCCCGCCTGGTACTTGGTCACAATATTAACTGCATCCTCAATCCCCTCATCCGGGGGTCTCTCATCTCCCAGGGCGCTTTTTAACTGCCGGATCACTTCAAAACTCACCTCTTTTCGCGAGGGGTTTTCCATTCTTTCTCTTATGCCCGTATAAAAGGCTTTGAGAAAATCTTTAACCTGCCGGATACTCATGCCTCGATGGATCAAATGCACCATGTGATCAAACTCGAAATTGTACTGGGGAACCCACACGGAATCCCGGATGGTGAAAAATATTTTATCCACCAGGTCACACGCTGTTTTGGAATCCATGGTGGCATGACTCCATTCGTATTGAGAACCCTTGATTTTATATTTTTCTCTTTCCCGCCAGATGGGGGTAATGGTCTCGCAGTACCACAACTGGGCCCGGTAAAAATCCAGTTGACTCTCCTGTATAAAGGAGATGGTATCATTGACGGTTTCTTCGGTTTCACCGGGGAAGCCCACGATAAAGGAACCATGGGTCACGATTCCATACTCCTTTAATAAAGCAGCACCTTCCAGGTATTTTTCCCGGCTGGCTTTTTTGTTCATGTTTTTAAGGATTTGATTGTTTCCGGATTCAATGCCTAAAAACACCCCTATACAGCCGCTCTCTTTCATCAATTCCACCATCTCCCGGTCCGAGAACTGACACCGAAAATTGCAGTGCCACCGGTAACGGTATCGGTTTTTGATTATCATGCGGAGAATATCTTTAAATCGCTTTATCGGCACATTAAAGGTATCATCGATGAAATATACGCTTTTCACCGTCCCGATTCTATCCAGTTGAGTCAATTCCTGCTCCAGCGCGGCAACTTCCGCGGGTTGATATTTACCGGCATGTTCCGGGAACCCGCAAAAGGCACACGCAAAAGGACAGGATATGGCAGTCCGGACATTAACATACTCGCCCGCATTGGGGGCAAACAAATCCCAGTTCACCATGTTCTCCGATAGTTTATTATCTTCTTGCAGGAAGGGCGTAACCGCGTATCCATCGCCGGATTGATGATAAATATTCTTTACCCGGTGCAAGGGGTGACCGGTTTTCAGTGCATGAATAATCTCCACAAGCGCGGCCTCTCCCTGGGAACTGTTCACATACACATCCGCCCCGATTGATTTGAACAAAAAGGTTAACTCCTCCGGCTCCAGGGTGCGTACCTGCGTGGTAACATAAGGACCGCCGATAACGATCTTGGCGGTTCGATTGTACGTCTTGATGAAATCCATGACCTCAAGAATGGGAAAAGCCGCCACATACAACGTGGTGATAATGGCTATGGTAAGAATATTTTCCTGCTTCAATTTCTCCGCCAATCGATCTTTTTCATCCGTAAAAGAATTCACATAATCGAAGGTCATTCCCCGTCGATTTAAGTAAGTGCCCAGGTAGGCAATGGCGTTGCTAAACGTTTCTCCCATTCCCAGGGGTTTCATCTGCGTGGAATCTCCCGGACCGCTGCAGTAAAATAAATTATAGGTCTCGGATACCGGATAGGGCCGGTTGTTGTACAGGATAAAATTCTTGCCCAGGTCCCGGTACGCACCGGAAGCGGTTCCCATCTTCCTGACGTTCTTCTCGTATTCGACAAAATCCATCTCATTGTGACCGATGAATAAACAGTCAATCACTTTTTCCATTAAAATGACTCCTTTAAAAATTGAATTTAGCTTCCAGGCTTTTTTCCCGGTTTCCCATTATTCCCGTATCATCACAGGGCAATTTTCCTTTTTCACCCCATATTCTTTTGATCAGCCTGGATTTTTCATCCGCGGATAAAAAGTCCAATTGAACGATAACCGCTTCTTCGTTTTCTAAAATTTGAACCGTCACCTGCTTGAAGTGATAAAAGATTCGTTCCAGCCATTCTTTTTTATAGGCATTACTGTTGTAATGAAAGGATATACGAAGTTGCATACCGGGGTTTACCACCACATTCAGGTCATAGTTGCTGTGTTCGAAGGTTTCGAAACTTCCCAGCTCCAATTCCAGGCCTTTACTGGATTTTTCACTGTTTTTGGCCTTCTTTCGATCCCGATCGCCAGGCCGGATATTTTGAAATGCCAGGATATGGTCCAGTAAGTTATGTTTTAACGGGGTTTGGGCTTGAATTTCCGCCAGCCGGTAATAATGGTAGGGTTCGCTTTCCACGGCATCTTCCTGGACCCGGCGGATCAATTCCTTAAAGGTGGTTTTGACATCGAAGCGAAGGCGCACCGGGATGGTATTAATAAATACCCCTACCATGGTTTCGATGTCCTCCACATCCGGGGGTCTGCCCGAAACCACTGCGCCGAATACCACATCCTGCCTGTCGTTATACCGGGCCAGGATAACTCCCCAGATCGCCCGGATAACTGTGTTCAAAGTTACCTGGTTTCTTATGGCCAGGTTATCCAGGCCCCTTGTTGTTTCCCTGTCCAGGGGGAAAACCATTTTTCCCAGTTTGTATCCTGCTTCAGTACCCCCCGGCTTATCTATCCTGGGAATAACCGCTGCCTCTTCGTATCCTTCCAGGTATTCCTGCCAGTATTTCCAGGATAATTCCTTATCTTTTTGTTCCAACCATTGGATATAGGTTCGATATTGAACCGCTTCCGGTAATCCACAGGACCTGCCTTCCAGTAAACTGCTATAAATTTCTAAAAACTCAGAAATCAATATCTCTGCACACCACCCATCCATCAACAGGTGGTGATGACTCCAGGTCAGTTCGTATTCCTTATCATCCGTCCGGAAAAGGGAAACCCGCATCAGCACATCCCTGTCCAGCTCAAAGGAACGCTGTCGGTCCTGCTCTTTAAATTTTTTAATATATAAGGCTTTCTCTTCCTTATCAATTAAGTGAGTAAGGTCCTCGAAGTAAAAATCCACCTGCCGCTGCTTTAATACCACCTGCAGCGGACGGTCGAATACATCGTGGATAAATGCCGTGCGCAGGATATCGTGTCGTTTTAACAGTTCGTTTAAACTTTTTTCTACCCAGGATTTATTCAAATCCCCATAAAGACGATAAGAAACCTGTTCAAAGTATTCGGAAGCGGAGGTATTATATAAGCAGTGAAAAAACATGCCTTCCTGCATCGGCGACAACGGGTATATGTCTTTTATATTTCCCTTATTTTCTTTATTAAATATCGCTTCCACCACCTCGATTTCAGCAATGCTCAATTCGTTGAAGGTCAAATCAGTAGGAGTTAATTCCCTCCCTCTATCCTGGCAGCAGTAGGAAATAATGCACCGAAGTTCTGCCTTATAATGTTCCAGGAATCCCCGGAGGGTTACCTCCCTGTACTGGGTCTTATTGTAAATAATGGACATGAACAAGCACCCATTGGCAATCATCCCGGAGATATCAATCTCATAATCCCGTTTTATATGGGGACCCAGGACGTTTCCCACTGATTCCCGGCTGGTTTTAAAGGTGTGCTGCTCCACATCCGCATCAAATTGCCCCATATAGTTAAAACCGATTTGAGGATTTAACTTAAATTCCAGGCCGGCTTTATGCTCCTGTGATGTTAAATATCTCAATATGCCGTAACCGATTCCTTTATTGGGTACCTGCCGTAAATTCTCTTTAATCTCTTTGACCTGGCGGGATAAATCCGTGTCGTAAGAGAGGTTCAACAACACCGGGTAGACACTGGAAAACCAGCCAATGGTACGACTGACATCGACATTTTTTACGATCTCCTGTCGGCCGTGACTCTCAAGCGCGATTAAAACGCGATTTATCCCCCAGGTTTTCTTTACTGCCAGACCCAATGCAGTTAATAATATATCATTAATTTCCGTTCCAAAAGGCTCATTGGCCTTTGTTAGTAGATTCTTTGTCTCTTCTTCGTCTAAACGGAGCCACAGGTGCTGCGCATCTTTCATGTAATTGTCGGCCTGGTGGAAATCTTTTTCAATAACCGGTACATCCGTGGATTCCAACTTTTCCCACCAGTGTTTCTCGCGGAGGAATTCTTCTTTATCGGCATACCCGGATAACTTCTCAGACCATAACTTAAAGGAATCCGATTTTGGAGGAAGTTCCAGGTTCTCTCCCTTCTTATACTGCTGGTACAGCGTCTCGATATCTTCGAACAGTATTCGCCAGGAGATGCCGTCGATAACCAGGTGGTGGATGATGATTAATAACCGATCGCCGTCATTTAGATGAAACAGCACCAGTTTCATCAACGGGCCTTTTCCCGGGCGGATACTTGCTTGAATCCGGTTGACGGTTTCTTGCATGACGTCTTCGACATTTTCGCGGTTTTGCCACTCATATACCTCCAGGGAAAAGGGGTATTCCAATCCATGGTTGGTCTGAATTATTTTTCCTTTCTCTTCTTTGTAAGTCATGCGCAGGGCATCATGATGTTCCTGGATCTTTTTAAATACGGTTCTGACCGCTTCTTCATCGAATCCTTCTTCTGCGTAAAGCATGACAGCATGATTGTAATGATGGCGGTCTATTTTTTGTTCCTGGAAAAAAGCCTGCTGGATGGGAGTCAGGGGTATGGTTCCTGTCACTGTGGATTGGTCCGGTACCCGTTCTTCTTTTTTTACCAACGCAGCCAGTTCCGCTATGGAGGGATATCGGAAAATATTTCTCATCTCCACACGGTATCCTGCTTTTTTCATTCGTGCCGCCACCTGGATAGACTTGATGGAATCGCCGCCTAGAGTAAAAAAGTTATCGGTTATACTTATTTTATCCCTGCCCAATACGCTTTCCCAGGTTTCCTTCAATGTTTTTTCAACCTCATTCCTGGGTGAAACGTATTCAATATCACCTCCTGGCCATATTTTCTCCGGTTCGGGCAGGGCCCGGCGGTCGATCTTGCCGTTAGGAGCCAACGGAAGTTTGGTCAACCTTGTAAAAGACCAGGGGATCATGTAATCCGGCAGTCCCGGGACCAGGTATTCTCTCACCTCAAGGGCGGTCAATTCAACTTCTGACACGATATAGGCACAGAGATATTTCTCGCCCCCTTCATCCTCCCTGGCAATCACCACGGCTTCACTGATTTTGTCATGCTCCTGCAGCCGCGTTTCGATTTCCCCGGGTTCGATGCGGAACCCCCGTATCTTTACCTGCTCATCCATCCGGCCTAAAAATTCGATATTGCCATCCGGCAGCCAACGAGCTAAATCACCGGTTTTGTATAATTTCTGCCTCCGGCGGCCAGGGGGCTCTTTTTGTAAAAACTGCCCCCTGGACCCCCGCAAAAACTTTTCATTAGTTAACTCCGGGTTATTCAAATACCCCCGGACTAAACCTGCCCCTGAAAGACACAATTCACCGGGAACACCCACCGGGTTTAATCCACCACCCCGGTTAAGAATAAAAACCTTAACATTATTAATGGGTTTCCCTATTCGCACATCATTATCACCGGTGAATTCATAGACCGTAGAGCAAACGCTGTTCTCTGTCGGGCCGTACTCATTGTACAATTTCACGGCAAGCAACTTCTTAAAGTGATCGTTCACCAACTCCACGGTGAAACTCTCTCCTGCCAGGATTACTGTTTTTAACCCTGTCAAACTTCCCGCTATGTCATTTAAAAATGCCCGGTAAAGGCCCGGGGTAATCAAAAAATGAGTGATCCTTTGATCGATTACCCGTTTTGCCAGGTACTCCAGGTTAAATCGATTCCCCTGCTCGATTAAGACCAGCCTGGAACCGCTGATCAATGGTGTAAATATATCTTCCACCGAACTGTCGAAGGAAAACGAGGGGATTTGCAGCACGGATTCCTCCGTATTAAAACTGTAATAGTTTTTCTGCCACCACAACGTGTTTACAATCGAGGAATGCTGGACAGCGACCCCTTTGGACCTGCCGGTAGACCCGGAAGTGTAGATGACATAGCATAGGTGAGTAGGGTGAGTAAGGTGAGTGAGGTGAGTAGGGAGTTCTTTGCTCAATTCAATCAACTTAACAACTTCAATTTCCCCACTCACCTTACTTACCTCACTCAACTCACTCACCAAAATCCTGGCACTGCTGTCAGCCAGCATGTAATCGATGCGTTCCTTCGGATAATCCGGGTCGATGGGCAGATAGGCAGCGCCAGCCTTCAATATCCCCAGCATCCCGATAATCATTTCCACGGACCGCTCCATCATAATTCCTATAATATCGTCCACCAGGACGCCTCTTTCTCTTAAAACCTGTGCCAATTGATCCGATCTTTTATTCAATTCACGATACGTTATATGTACCTCCTCATGCATCCATGCATCCATGCATCCATGCCCGACCACAGCAACACCATCAGGCATTCTTACCACCTGCTCTTCAAACAAACCATGGATGGTTTTGTCTGCCGGGTACCAGGCTTCGGTATCGTTAAATTCTTCCAGTTCTTCGCTAGAAAGCAGGTCGATCTCACTCACAGCGATTTCACTATTGTCGACGACCTGGTGGATTATTCTTTTAAAATAACGGATAAACCGATCGATGGTAGAAGAATCGAACAGGTCGGTACAATACTCGAAACTAAATAAAACCTCATTAGCGAATTCCATGCATGTCAAGGTTAAATCGAACTTGGCAATGCTTTTCCGATGAAGGTTTAAATCGGGATCGCTGCGACTGTAAGATTTTTCCGCCTGGATTTCATGTCTTTCCAGGAAATTGAACATCACATCAAACATGGGATTACGACAGGCATCTCTCTGCCCTGTCACCCGGTTTACCAGCTCCTCGAAGGGATACTCCTGGTTTTCAAAAGCCTGTATCGTATTTTGTTTGACCTCTGTTAAAAAGGTTTTAAAGGTTTTCCAACCAGCCGGGTAATTTCTCAGGGCAAGGGTATTGACCATCATCCCGATTATTTTTTCAAGATCGACATGGCGCCTTGCCGCCACTGGTGTACCCACCACGATATCTTCCCGGCCGCCGAGTTTGGACAGCAGGATATAGAACCCGGCAAGAACGAATGTATAAAGGGTGACATCGCTGCGCTTTACCCGTTCAACTAATTTTATATTTTCCTCCTCCCCTATCCCGAAAACCACCGAGGACCCCTCAAAACTCTGCACTGCAGGACGCTGAAAATCCATGGGTAAATCCAGTACCGGTAATTCATCCCTGTACAACTCCAGCCAGTATTCCTCCTGCTGCTTTAGCGCTTCCCGGTGCCGGCTGCTGTTCTGCCACTCTGAAAAATCCCGGTACTGAAGCCTTAAGGGACTTAACCCTTCCCCGGCATAAAGCGCCTTGAATTCCGATTCCAGGACCCGCTGGGATGATCCGTCCGTTATGATGTGATGCATGTCCACCAGGAGGATGTGTTTTTTCCCCTCCAACCTTACCAACCCGATTCGAAGCAGCGGTGCCCGGGACAGGTCAAAAGGACGAACGAAATCCCGGATGATTTGTTTCGGATTTTTCCCCTCATACTCGATTTCAAACGCCACTTCATTATGAATCCGCTGCACCGGCTCCTCTGCTGCCAGCACAAAAGACGTTCTTAAGCTCTCATGCCGCTCTATTAATTTGGGGAACACGGTCTCCAGCATCTCCCGGTCCGGTTCGGCTTCCAGCCGCATGACCGTATACGTGTTGTAAACGGTACTCCCCGGGTCCATCCGGTATAAGGCATATAACCGCTTCTGGGCCGACGACAGCGCATAAAATTCCTTTTTCTCCATGGGCTGGATTGAGATAAAGTCTTCCTTTGCCGCATCTTTTATATATCCTGATAATTCCCTCATCACAGGTATATCGAAGATGACTGCCAGCGGTACTTTTATATTAAATTCCCTGTGTATCTTTGCTGCCAGGATGGTGGCTTTCAACGAATGACCACCCAGTTCGAAAAAGTTGTCATTTAATGAAATGGTCTCTGGCTTCAAGCCCAGTACTTCTGCCCAGATGTCGGCCAGCTTCCTGTCTACATCATCCACCGGCGCTTCATAATTATCCCTCCCGCCTACTTCCGGTAAAGGCAGCTTTTTGACATCTACTTTTCCATTGCGGGTCAGGGGCATCTCCGGCACCAGGACAAAATACCTGGGGACCATATAACCGGGAAGCTCCAGGGATAAGTATTCTTTTAACGCAGATATCTCCGGTTCATTACCCGAATGCGATACCAGGTAAGCACATAGATATTTGTCTCCCCTGGCATCTTCCTTGACCATGACCCTGGCCTCTTTGATATCTTTATAACTTACCAACCGGTTTTGCACTTCTCCCAATTCGATGCGTAAACCCCTTAGCTTGACCTGCCGGTCCAGCCGGCCCAACAGCTCAATGTTCCCATCCGCCAACCATCTAGCCAGGTCACCGGTTTTGTAGAGAATATAGGTCTTATCGGACCTATAGGACCTATAGGACCTATAGTCGACAAACTTTTCTGCGGTCAATTCCGGGTTGTTTAGGTATCCTTCGGAAATACCAATACCCGCAATGCACAATTCCCCGGGCACTCCAATGGGCTGCTGCAGCATCCGCTCGTCCACAATGTAAATTCTTGTATTCCATATAGGCCGACCGATAGTTATACGGCCATTCTTCTCCTGGTTCCTGTTCAACGTGGACATCACCGAGGCTTCGGTTATGCCATATTCATTGGCAATTTCCAGGTTTTCGTTTTTTTGTCGCACTGTTTCCAGGATGTTTAAGGAAATATTGTCCCCGGCCAGCGTCACCACCTTTAGTGTCCCGGCTTCCCCCGGGGTAAGATTTTCAATGATTCCCAGGAACAACTGGGGCACACAAATAAAATGAGTGATGCAGTGTTTTGGAATGATTTCCGTTATCCGGGATATATCTTTTCTTCCCTCTTCCGTGGGCAATACCACCTTTGCCCCGGAGATCACCGGGGTGAAAAAGCTGGTGATAAAACCGTCGAAGGCATAAGAAAACAATTGCAGCGCCGTGTCCCCGGGATTCATTTTATAATTGTCCGCTCGGCAGGCAAGCATATTAACCGCACTAAAGTGCCGGATCATCACTCCTTTGGGCTTGCCCGTGGTCCCGGAAGTATAAATAACGTAAGCCGGATCCGTGGGATTGCCCTTAAAAACAAAACTTTTACCCTCTGCCAGATACAGCGAAGGATCGGAAATATCTATTATTATTGGGATATCCCTGCCGGGACCGTCTATTCCATCATTTATTAAAATATCCACGCTGCAATCCCGCAGCATATACGTGAGGCGATCCCCGGGATTATCCTTTTCTAAAGGCAAAAACGCTCCCCCTGCTTTCAATATCCCCAGTATCGCCAGGACCATCTCGAGCGATGATTCCAGCATAATACCCACCAGGGTATTTGCTTTTACCCCCCTTAACCGCAGCACCTGCGCCAATCCGCCGGCTTTTTCATTTAATTCACGGTAGGTAATGTGGTGTTGTAATTTCCTCTCCCCGGGTTCGTGTAATTCGTGGGCACCCACTAAAGCCGTACCATCCGGTGTCTCTTCCACCTGGTCTTCAAACAATCCATGAATCGTCCTGCCGGCCGGGTAATCCCTTTCCGTGTCGTTAAACGTATTAAGCAGGACATCTTTTTCTTTTTCCGAAAGGAACTCGATTTCCCCTATGACCAGGTTTTTATCATCCAATACCCGGTCCAGGACCCGCGAATACCAATCGAACAACCGCTCCATTGTATCGGGTTTGAACAGTTTTGCATTGTATACGATATTGCCCTCTATTTCCTCTTCCCTCTCCTCTACCCTGAAAAAAAGTGTCATATCATTTTCGTATTCATCGATAATTTCAGCCGCAAATTCCCGTTTGTGAATACTCTCCAGCACCAAAATCACTCGAAACAACGAAAAATCGCTCTTTATATCCAAAAGCTGGAGTAATTTACTTACCGTGAAATATTGTTTTTTATACCCTTCCTCAACGGTCTTTTTAACCTGGATCAAAACCTCTTTAAAACTCATGAAAGACGATAAAAAATCCCGGAAAAGTACAAACCGGTTATACTCCTGGCTGCTCTTACTGTAAGTGGGAGACGCCGTAATAATATCATCCTGGTTTAAGATTTTAAAAAGCAGCACCTTAAGCCCGGCCAGGAGAATGACATAAATCGATAGATGATTGCTTTTACTGGTATGCAGTATTTTCCCTGTTATATCACGGTGTAAAGCAAAACGATGTTCTCCCTTTTCATATTCATACTGCTTTGACCTGGGAAAATCCGTTATCAATTTAACTTCAGTTAAATCTGCAGACAGTTTCCTCAGCCAGTAGGTCTTTGCCGCCTCAACCTTTTCCGTGGTAATTAACATACTGCCTCCTTATAATTCTCAGTCCAGGTCTAAATCCACATAAATATCTTCTTCTTCTAAACTGTCTTCCGCTTCAACCGTTACGGCATTATCTTGGATTAATGAACCCTTTAACGCAACGATGACTTCGCATCCGGCTTCTTCTTGAGATGGATTCCTTAATTTCTCTTTTACGCCGTTGTTAAAATTGCGCATAAAATTTTTGATCTGGTCCATGCTCAATCCCCGGTGTTTTAAACGAAAGATGTCAAAGAAATCAAAATAATACGGGAACCGGACCGGATCATCAAACCTGAAAAATATTTTATCTATCCAGTCGCATGCTGTCCCGGTATCCATGGTGGCATGGGTCCACTCAAAATTCGAACCTTCAATATTATATTTTTCTCTTTGCCTCCCAATCGGTGTAATGGCTTCAAAATACCAAAGCTGGCAGCGGTAAAAATCGATCTTGCTTTTTTCGATAAATTCAAGGGTTTCGTTAACCGTTTCCATGGTTTCCCCGGGAAAACCGATAATAAACGATCCATGGGTAACGATATCATACTCTTTTAACAACGCAATGCCTTCATAATATTTTTCAACCCGGGATGCTTTGTTCATATTTCTGAGGATTTTATCGCTTCCTGATTCGATGCCCATAAAAACCCCTTCACACCCGCTTTCCTTCATTAACTCCACGGTTTCTCTATCAGCATACTGGGAGCGATAAAACGAGTTCCATTTGAATCCATATTTGTTTTTGATCAACATCCTGAGAATATCTTTAAACCTTTTTAAAGGAACATTAAAGGTGTCATCGGTAAAATGAAGACACTTCACCGGGTTTTTTTTAACCAGTTGATTTAATTCGTGTTCAATGGCTTCCACCGGTGCGGTTTGAAATTTTCCGGCATGTTCGGGGAACCCACAGTAAGCACAGGAAAAGGGACACGATACGGACGTCCTAATCGCCGCATACTCGATGCAGCGATCCGCAAACAAATCCCACCTTACCATATTCTCAGCCAATCGATTGTTCTCCCTTATTACCGGGGTCACGGCATAACCGTTATCCGTTTTATAATAAATATTAGCGACCTCCTCCAGCGGCAAGTTCTTCTTTAATGCACGAAGAATATTCACCAACGCGGCCTCACCCTGGGCACTGTATACATAGAAATCAGCTCCGATAGACTCAAATAAATATTCCAGGGTTTCCCTGTCCAAAACACGAATTTGAGTGGCCACAAAAGGCCCCCCCACGATTACCCGGGCAGTGCGATTATGCTTTTTAATAAAATTCATAATCTCGAAAATGGGAAACGGAGAAATGTATAACGTGGTAGTGATGGCAATGGTTAAAATATTATTCTTTTTTAATTTTCTTTCCAACTCCTCTTTTTCTTCCTGGAACGAATTGATGTAATCAAAGGTAAAGCCGTGTTTTGTTAAAAAGGTTCCCAGGTAAGCAATCGCCGGGCTCAACACTTCTCCCATGGACACAGGTTCGATACGGTCACCCACCGGACCGTTACCGCAGCAAAATAAATTAAACAATTCCATGGCGTGATAAGGTCTGTTGTTATACCGGATAAAGTTTAAGCTTAAATCCCGGAACGCCCCGGAATGGACTCCCATTTTCCTGACGCTTTCTTCATATTCCGGGAAATTCATCTCATTGGGGCCGATAAATAAGCAATCAATGGTCTCAGCTTTCATTTCCATCTCCTTTTTCGCTCAAAGGTTAAAATCAATGAGTATTTCACTTTCATCTTTCTCAATCATTGAATACAATTCCTCTTTCTCATCTTCCGATGCAATCTCGATGGTCTTTAACTTAACCAGGGGATCCTCCAATACAGTGGATACGATATTTTTGAAATAAGTGATAAAACGTTTTATGGTCTCTTCTTTAAATAGGGTGGTTTTGTATTTGACTCGAAAGGACAGGGTTTCTCCCATATCATAGGCCAGCAAAATCAAGTCATAAGTGGATACCTTTCGTTCATAGTCGGGATATGGTTTTAAACTCACAGCAGGTATCTTTACAGGTGATTCTCCCGGCTTATCGACGCCGAGTATCACATCAAATAAGGGCATGCGGTTGCCAGCCCTGTTTTTCACAACTTTTTCCACCAGGTCATCAAAGGGATAATCCTGGTTTTCAAAGGCCTTTAATACGGTTTGTTTCACTTCCCTGAAAAACGATAAAAAGGTCTTTTCACCGGTGGGGAAGTTCCACAGGGGCAGGGTATTTAAAAAATAGCCGATAATCGATTCCAGGTCTTTATGCCTTCGCCCGGCCGCGGCAGTACCCACAATGATACTCTCCTGGCCGCTCAGTTTTGAAAGAAATACATTGTATAAAGCCAATAAAACCATATATAGTGTCGCATTTTCCTCCACTGCCGCGGCTTTTAATTTCCGGCACTCCTCGCTGCCCAGGGTAAAGCGTATCTCACTGCCCTGGGAATTTTGCCGTAAAGGTCTGGGGTAATCCGTGGGTAACAGTAATGCCGGGATATCGCCTTCAAATTGTGCCCGCCAATATTTTTCCTGGACCTTGATGCTCGCCTGTTGTTTTGAGCTGTTCTCCCATAAAACGTAATCTTTATACTGGAGGCGTAATGGAGGCAAATCCTGTCCTGCATACAATACCGTAAATTCTTTTACAAATATGCTCATGGAAAAGGCATCCGTAATAATATGATGCATATCCACCATCAGGATGTGTTTTTGATCTTCTTCCTTAATGAGCCCCACCCGCAGCAGCGGCGCCTTTGAGAGATCAAAGGAACGGAAAAAATTTTGAATGATATCATCCCTATTCACTGCATCATAATACTCGATGGCAAATTCAATTTCCCGGGGCTGGTGCACCTTCTGCACCGGCTCTGTGTCAATCAAAAGAAAAGACGTTCTCAGGCTTTCATGTCTATCGATCAATTTTCCAAAGGTTTCTTCCATTCTCCCCGGATCAATTTTTCCCTCAAGCATACACAGGAAAGGGACATTATAGCTCTCATTCTCCGATTGAAACTGGTGTAGGAAAAATAATCGTTTTTGGGGAGAAGATAAGGGATAGAACTCCCTTTCTGGTACCGGGCTTATGGATACATATCGATTCTTTGCTGCTTTCTCCACATAAACAGCCAAATCCTTTATAGATGGGGTTTTGAATATCTCTGCCATGGGAACTTTTATTTCAAAGGCCTTATGCATACTGATTTCCAGTTTGGCTGCCTTTAACGAGTGACCTCCCAGCTCGAAAAAATTATCATCTACTCCGATTTTCTCTTTTTCGATTCCCAGGGTTTCCGCCCACAACGCGGCCAATCGCTTTTCGGTTTCGGTTTTGGGTGCGGTATGAGCACCTTTGATCGTGGTAATCCCGGCTTCCGGGTCGGGTAACGCTTGCCTGTCTATTTTTCCATTGACGGTCAGGGGTATTTTTTCCATGGGAACAATATACGAAGGGATCATATAATCGGGCAATTCTCCCCATAAATATTTCCTTAATGCAGGGATGTCCATACCGCTTTCTTTATCGAAACTCTCCCTCGAAGGCACCACATAGGCGCAAATAGATTTGTTTTCGGCTGCGGGTTGACCCGGCTGGCTTTTCCGTTCCACAGCAAGTACCACAACGTCTTTGATATCTTTATGTTTGAGCAGCAGGCTCTCGATTTCCCCCGGCTCTACTCTGAATCCCCGGATTTTAACCTGGTGGTCCACCCGCCCGCAGTATTCCATCTCACCATCGGGGAGTAAGCGCACCAGGTCACCGGAACGGTAAAGGGTTTCATCCTTATACGGGTTCCGCGTGAACCGTTCCACGCTCATTTCCGGCCGGTTAACATATCCCCTTCCCACGCCGCTGCCCCCCACGAACAATTCCCCGGGCACGCTCACAGGCAGTAAATCCAGGTTGTCAGCCATTATATAAGCGGTTAATGTGGGAATGGGCCTCCCGATATTCGCGCTATTTTCTTCTACTTCCATTACACCGATTTCTTTAAAGGTAACATGAACCGTTGTCTCGGTAATCCCGTACATATTAATGAATTTAATATGCGGGTATTTTTCCCACCACGGCTTCAGTTTTATCGGCGCTAAAGCTTCACCGCCAAATATAACATACCTTAACGCCAATCCCGTAACCGGCGAATCCGTTTCCGCATTCATTAAATGATAAAATGCCGACGGCGTTTGATTGAGTACCGTAACCCTTTGCGTTACTAGTATCTTTAGAAATTGTCGCGGGTCCCTGGCCGTTACCCGGGAAATGACCACAAGTTTCCCCCCGTACACCAGCGACCCGAATATCTCCCATACGGAAAAATCAAAACAATAGGAATGAAACAGCGTCCAGGTATCGTTTTCATTAAAATCAAAGGGGTATTTATCATTAACCATCAACCGGACCAGGTTTCGATGTTCGATCATCATCCCTTTGGGTTTGCCAGTAGACCCGGAAGTAAAAATAATATAAGCCAGGTCCGTGGATTGACCGGTTTTTGGGGGATTCCCGGCAGGTGAGCCCGCAGGGGATGCGAAATCCACGGCATCCATTATAACAATATCGCTGCAGTTTTTCTTCGCCGACCCGGCTCTCGCGGTTTTGCCGGGTACGAAAGCGAGCCCGGGGATATCTCTTAAAACCTCTTCACCGGGCAATTTATTACCATTCTCCAGGATTTTTCCAATGAGTTCGCCAAAGGTAAGCTCGCCTTCACCCAGGACCACCAGGTCCACCCCCGGGTCTTCCAGGATGCGTTCATAATCGCTGGTAGCATAGGGACCGCCTGCGATAATGGGAATATCGAATCCCCAGTTGACAATCATGGCTACCGTTCGATGAAAAAATTCCTTGTAAAAGGTTAATGTCCGGATTCCGATGATATCCGGTGGGAATTCCTCCAGGAGTGCTCTCAACTGGTCATAATTGTCAAAATCGATACGGGATTTCGCGATCTTTCCCTTTACCCGGCTCCCGAACTGCCGGTTTATATAGGTCAGGAGATACATTAAACCCAGGGGCGCCTCTACTACATCATACAGCATATCGCTCTCCCCGGGAAACAATTGAGACAAATCCAGGAGCAAAACCCGTAAGGCATGATTGGAAGACCTGTGAGCGGGGGAGTGTTTTTGCATTGTTTCATGGATACCCTGCAGCTCTTTGGTGTCTTTACCCGGGAATGCCGCCCCCCCCAACTGCTCTTCCCTTATACCTGTGAATTCCAGTAAATCGCTGAAACGATTCACCGGGACAGGTAAATAACTGTCGTATTTTTGAACCAGCTCGGCTTCGGTGAGCACCTTCATTTGATAGGGTAAGACCTTTAATAAGCGCTCTTTGGATAAAAAATACCCATTGAAAAATTCCGACTGGCATTCCAGGGTAATACGTTTTTCAAAAGGTAAGGTGTCGGGTAGTTCATGGTAGGCCAGGTTCTCGGAATTGTGTATGGCCTGGCCGGAAATACCCTTTTCCAGGGCCAGTTTTTCCATGTCCGTATTGGGAAAGATTTTCAAGATGTGAAAGTAAGGGAAATGCACCCATTTCAGGCTCTTGATAAACTCCAGGGTTAACAGGGCCTCTTCCCTGGTTTCGGTGGGGAAGCCGTGGATGGTAAAAAGTTCCAGGATGACATGGGGATATTTTTCCGTAAAATACCGGGCATTTTCCCGAAGCCGCTCGATATTCAAATTTTTCCCGATCAACCTCTGCAGCCTCGGGGATGCGGTCTCCAGGGCTAAAGCAATGCTGGTGGTGCCTGCTTTCACCATGAGATCGATATAGTCCTCAGTCAATATATCCCCCCGAACCCCCGCAGGGAAGTGAAAATGCACCTTCAGGTTATTCTCGAGGATCAATTCGAAAAATCGCCGGCTGTTTTTCATATCCAGGTTGAAAATATCATCCACAAAAGTAAAATTTCTATACCCCATATCGTAATAGCATTTTACTTCTGCAAAAATATTTTCCGCCGAGCGGGAAATATGGCGTTTAGGCCAGATTTTATGGCAGTAGGCGCAATTATAAGGGCACCCCCTGGTGGCTTGCAGTGAGATATTGTTTTTCACCATTGAAATACCGATGAAACGATTGTATTCCCGGTAGTCCACCAGGGAACGATCGGGAAAAGGAAGCCGGTCCAGGTCTGTTATTTGCCTGCGTGGGCTGGTTACCACCGGCCGCTGCCTGATGCGGTTTACACACGCTAAACTAGAAAACATAAGATTCGTTAACCTGCTGTTCTTCAGCAGTATCACCGATACCCGGCAATCTTGCAGCATGGATAAGACACGACTGGCGGGATAATGAACGTCGATGGGCAAATAGGCGCCCCCAGCCTTTAATATTCCCAATATCCCCACCACCATTTCCACCGACGGCTCCATAATCACTGCTGCAATACTGTCCCGGGTCACGCCCCTGTCCCTTAATAACCGTGCCAATCTATTGCTCCTTTGACTCAACTCACCATAGGTTACTTGCTCCCGGTGATATACCACCGCGACCCTGTCCGGGAACTGCCGGACCCGGGACTCGAAAAGCTCATCAATGGTTTTATCTTTCGGCCAGCCGGCCCCGGTGTCGTTAAAATCGAATAACAGTTGTTTCTTCATCTCCCCCGGGAGCCAATCGATGCCCGAGAGCTTCGAATCCATATGGGATAACAATTGCCCGGCCAGATAGGTAAAATACCCGGCAATCCCTTTTGCCGTGCTCTCCCTGTAACGATAAACATTGTATTCCAGCATTCCTCTTACAGTGCTGTCTTCCCGCTTGAAAGAAAATACCATGTTGGGACAGGTATACCGGATATATTCTTTATAATGAATATTCTCCAGTAGAACCGCAATATCGAAAAGAGGAAAATCGCTGCCGCTGGAGGGCAGGTTTAGATCCCGGATAACTATTTCAATGGGGCAGCATTGATTTTCAACGGCTTCCATAATGGTTTGCCTCACCCGCAATAACAGTATTTTGAAGGTCATACTGTTGTCTACCTGGTTTCTCAGGGCCAGGGTCGTATTCACAAACTCCCCTTCGATATCCTGCTTATAAATTGGCGTGCCTACTGTAATATCCCGGCTGCCGGTATACTTATTGAGTAATACCGTCAATATAGCCACCAACACAACATTTAACGCATAGTCGGACCCGCTGACGAGCCCGGATAATTTTACAAAATCTTCCCAAGTAAACTTGAATTCCACCGATTCCAACCTGTAATCGTTTTCTTCTTCGCCCTTATATGTTCCTGTTTTTTTGAAATCATAGAAAAACATGCTCTTCGCTGTAAAACCGTGCAATTTATCCAGCCAATAATCCCGTTCCCTGGTATTTTGCCCGGCCGCTATCACCAATTGCTCGGAATAATTTCTATTGGTCATCATCATCCTTTAAATATAGACTTAAAAGTTGAAACTGATTTCCTGGTCAGCAGGTTTTGGGATTAACAACTCATGGGTGATTTTGATTTCTTCCAGGGGAATATCGTTGTGGGTCAAAAGGATAAACACGATCTCCTTGAAATACCTGGTGTATCGTTGGATGGTTTCTTTTTTGGACAGTGCGGTATTGTATTCGAAGGCAAGTTTCAGGGTATTCCCTGTGTCCACGGCAAATAGGACAAGGTCAAACTTTGCTGTGTACCGCTGGGAATTATGGAATCTTAATGTTAAGTCCGGGATGACCGGGGGCTCCCATGGGCTCCCGGTGTTAAAGGAAAAGGCCGTATCGAACAAAGGGGTCCGGTTGATATCCCTTTCTACACCCAGTTTCTCCACCAGGTCATCAAAGGGGTAATCCTGGTTTTCAAAGGCCCGCACAGTGTTTTCCCTGACTTCCGCCAGGAATTTTTCGAAGGTTTTTTCTCTCGACAGCCGGTTTCGTAAGGGCAGCATATTGATAAACATGCCGATCACAGGCTCCAGGTCCGGGTGTCCACGGCCGCTTACCGCTGTGCCCACCACGATATCTTCGCATTCGCAGCCGATTATCTTCCATAAAAAAATGCTGTATATTGCCAGCACCATCATGAAAAGGGTGGCGCCTTCTTGCAGTGAAAACTCCTTTAAAGCGGTCGTCCCTTCGATATCTATCTCAAAATATACCCGGTCTCCCTCAGCTCCCTCTTCTCCGGTTTTGGGAAAATCCGTGGGGATTCCCGGCTGCGGTACGTTTTCTTTAAATTGAGCCAACCAGTATCCCTCCTGTTTCTCCAGGGACTGTTTGCGACGTTCGCTTCCCTGCCATTCTGCAAAATCCTTGTACTGTATTTTTAACCCGGCTAACTCTTTTCCTTCATACAGGGCCATGGATTCTTTTATAAATATATCCATGGATATACCGTCCGAAACAATGTGATGCATATCCACTATGAACACATATTTACCATCTTCTATTTTGATGAGACCGACTCTTAGCAAAGGCGCCCGGGATAAATCGAAAGGCCGGATCAAAGAGTTTTGAATTATGAATTTTGAATTATGAATTTTTCCTATTTCCTCTGTGTCCTCTGCTGTTGGGCTGCGGTCGCCAACCGCCTCTGTGGCTAAATAATACTCGATTTCGAATTCTACCCTGTCATATATCCTCTGGACCGGTTCCCCGGATTGCATTTCAAAAGAGGTCCGGTATCCTTCATGCCGGTGGATCAACTGGGTAAAAATCTCTTCCAATTTCAACCGCTTCACGTCGCCTTCCAGTTCCATCGTTTTTGGCATATTGTAGACGATACTGACCGGTGTCATTTTTTGTAAAACATACAGCCGCTTTTGTGCCGCAGATAGTTCATAATATTCTTTTTTCTCTGTTGGTTCGATGGCTTCGAATCGAGTTTTCGTCGATTCTTTGATTATCTTTGCCAATTCTCGGATAACCGGTGTTTTAATGAACTCCACAAAAGGAACCAATACATCAAATTCCTTTTGTATTTTCGACATCAGCGATATGGCTCGCAGCGAGTGACCGCCTAATTCGAAGAAATTGGAATCGATGCCAATCAACCGTTCTTCAATTCCCAATACCTCCGACCAGGTTCGGGACAATTTCTTTTCTACCTCATCCCGGGGTGCCATATAGATTTTTTCTTCACCGATTTCCGGCTCAGGTAAAGCGCTCCGATTAATTTTCCCATTGGGTGTTAAGGGGATTTTGTCAATCTCTATAAAATAAGATGGGATCATATACCCTGGCAGTGACTGCGCTAAATATTCCTTTAATTCCCCGGCATCTATTTCCTGTTCTTGCCCATACACCATGGTCTGTACTGGTGGGGCAGGTTTTACACCTGACCTCACAAAATAGGCGCAAAGATATGGGTCACCCGCACCTGTCTCCCGAAAAACCACCACTACCCCTTTTATTTTTTCATGATTTAATAAATGGTTTTCGATTTCCCCCAATTCAATCCGGTATCCCCTTACCTTCACCTGATAATCCTGGCGCCCCAGGAACTCGATATTCCCATCCGCCAGCCAGCGGGCCAGGTCACCGGTTTTGTA
>JABAOF010003500.1_pt3 | contig 41992 bp, 23 predicted proteins | sample 7062171 | NCBI WGS metagenome assembly JABAOF01 (sample SAMN14538628, study PRJNA623070) | marine sediment metagenome | biome: marine biome [ENVO:00000428]; feature: marine pelagic biome [ENVO:01000023]; material: deep marine sediment [ENVO:00002113] | place: India: Gulf of Khambhat ... | reverse complement strand
TAAGACATTTTCTCTGTGGGACAAGGCTTTTTTCCCTCTTGGCTCCCTCGGGGCACAGAGGGAAATCGTCTCATGGCACCCCTGTAGCTGTCACTTTGAGGCGCTGAAATGCACTCGGAACGACACTCTTGCCACGCTTTCTGTGCCGTAGAGAAGTGTCGGCAACGAGGGAAATCACGAGGGAAACCGGCTAGGATAATAGCGCTGCCGTCGGTGCGGGAACCCGTCGGGGCAGACGTGCGTTAGTCGTGTGACGACCCATTTGGAGTCACCCTCGGACTCACGTGATCGTCATGAGGTACCTGCCACAACCGCGCGCGACGCGGAGAAGAAGCCCCGTGCCGGCTCCTGGGCAGTGGACTCGAGGCGCGCTCTCAGTCGCTGCAATTGCTGTAGCTGCGTGTGGGACAGACTCCCTGTACGGCTCCGGTGGTGGCGCTGGGGGAGGGAGTGAGCCATCCGAGAGCTTGGGGGTCTCCTGCAATCTCCCCCAGGACCAACTGTTCGACGGTGGCGTTGCCCGCGACGCCATTCCGGCGCTGGTCAACCCTGAGTTGGTCGGTCCTGACGACGAGGGAACGGAGTACCTGAGCGCGTACGCAGCTTTCAGTCGTGGGATCCTCGAGTTGCCGGACGTGCGAGTGGTGGGATTGGTGGTGGGTGATCAGGCGGTCGCCGTGCCACACAACATTCTCTGGTGGCATGAGATCGTGCACTTCGACCTGGGCGGACAACGGCTCGCCGTGACCTATTGTCCCCTGACGGGGAGTGCTCTGGTGTTCGACGCCTCGGAGGCCCGCACTGTTCGATTCGGTGTGTCGGGCCTGCTCTTTCAGAACAACTTGGTGATGTTCGATCCCGAGTCACAGAGTCTCTGGGCCGCAAATGCTCTGGGAGGCCCGCTGCGGTCCGCGCAGCGGTACCCAGCTGGTCGAGGTACCGCATATCGGGATGAACTGGGAGAGCTGGAAGACTCTCCATCCGGCGACACTCGTAGTGTCGTCCAACACGGGTTGGGAGCGGAACTACGCCCAATACCCGTATGATCTGTACGAGGCGGGCGACTTCCTCCTCTTCCCCATGGACGGGATCGAGGGACGACGCGCCATGAGGGAGCGCGTCCTCGCCGTGCCTGAGGGGAGCGGTGGGGTGGCATTCCCATTCGGTAAGCTGGAGACCCAGGGCACCGTAGCTGTTGTGAGCGCCGTGGTGGGCACCCGTGGGATCGTGGTGCCGTGGGACGGCCGGGCGCGTGCCGCGCGAGCATACGAGCCTCGCACGGACGGTGGTGTGGCTACTCTGGAGGTCGACGGCACCCGATTCGTGGATCGGGAGACGGGCAGCGTGTGGACGGTGGGGGGCATGGCGGTCGAGGGTGAGCGGGCCGGGGAACGCCTCGTAGCAATTGCGGACGGTTTCGTGGCGTTCTGGTTTGCATGGGCGGGCTTTCAGCCGGAGACGGGGATCTGGATTGCCTAGCGGGACCGCATTACGGTATGAACGGCATGAACGGCATGCTGACATCATGGACTCCCCGGGCTAACGACTGCCGCTTTCAGTGCTGCCGCTCCCCTGCCGTTCTGCCGTCTATGCGGTGATGCCGTCGATGCCCTACATCACCCTCCTCGCTTGTGCCGGGCGCCACGCTTGACGAAGTTATTCTCGTCGACCGGGTAGCTCAGTTGGTAGAGCAACGGACTTTTAATCCGTAGGTCCTGGGTTCGATCCCCAGCCCGGTCACTCGTCCATCCTGGGTTCTTCTTCGGACACCTCCGGCGTCCTCGAAGCGCTTGGCTTCGCCTGCGCGCCGATCCCCAGCCCGGTCATACACCGAAGCCCGAGCACTGCATGTGCTTGTCAAACGGGGTGCCTGGAGTCAACGCGCCCCCAGAGTGCTCGTAAGCCCGCCATGGCGAAGGCAACGCATTGCGCCGTGGCTCTGTTTGCCTACGTCGGTGTCGTCCCTGCCACGAGGCAGTCCGGGCTTTGCCGCCCGGGGCACGCTGCGATATCCCAGATTGGCAACGCCTTGGTGGCTGTCAGCACATGCTCATGGAGGGGAGAGAGGGCTTCGCGACGAGCTCTTCGTTTGTGAACGGTCCGTGGCTCATCTACAGGGCCAACCTGCGGCGCTACGACCCTAGCAGATGTCTCAGCGCACTGCGAACTTTCCATCGACGGACATCCTTGGCCGGTTACGGTGGAAGCGCGCGCCGTCTAACACGGACATCAATCAGCGTCGGTTGCTGGCCGTCGATGAGGAAGTTTGATTGGTCTTTGCTTACTCCATGTTTCTTCACTCCGGAGAGCCGGAGGTAATGGAAATCAAGGGAGTCCTTGGAGTCACGGAAAGTGTCAACACCTGGGGCCCTTTCGAAACGGCAAGATCCATGAAATCGAGGCTATGGGATACGTAGCGCCTTACGGGATGACGAACGGCTGGTAACCGAAGGCTGACCATGAGGAATGGAAAGGCTGGATGTCCGCATGGCACTGCTGCGTGGTTCGGAACTGAACGGAGATCCCCCGTTCGCCGAGACAGACTTGCCCTGCGTGGTAGCTGTCGGGCACGCCGAGACGGGTCATCGTGTTGAGAAACCTGCTCGCGAGTTGCATCTCCACCCGCCGGCCCGCCACGGTGCGACTCCGGGGAGGAATCCGATGGTGCCGCTTTTGCCCTTCCGAAGCGTCGTGTCTGTATGCATGGGGGTTGGTGTCTTGACTGGGACCGCCTGCCGTAGTCCCGAGACGGAGGGAGGCCACCCTTCGGGGGGGCTCCCGGAGATGACGGTCGCTGCAACGGAGGACTTCGAGCTCACCGGAGACGGGTCGGCGCCGCCTTGGGAGCGTGCCGAATGGGTTCCGCTTCACCGACGAGAACAAGGAGGGCTCGAGTACGAGACCCGCGTGAGGCTACTCTACTCCTCGACCGGCCTCTACGTCCTCATGGATGGCTCCGACTCTCGGATCACGGCTACCATGACCGAGGACTTTCTCGACCTCTGGAACGAGGACGTCTTCGAGGTGTTCTTGTGGACCGACGAGGCCTACCCCGTGTACTTCGAGTACGAGATCTCTCCTCTCGGCTACGAGCTGCCCATCTTGATCCCGAACTTCCGGGGGGAGTTCCTGGGCTGGCGGCCGTGGCACTACGAGGGGGAGCGCCTCACGCGCCGAGCCACTACCGCGATAGGGGGGCCCCGCGAACCCGGGGCGGCCATTACGGGATGGCGGGCGGAGGTGTTCATCCCGTGGGCCCTTCTGAAGCCGCTGCAGGGCGTCCCTCCCCGGCCCGGCTCCCGCTGGCGCGCGAACTTCTACCGGGTCGACTACGACGGCGAGACCCCGACCGCCTGGTACTGGGCTCCCGTTGAGGGCAGCTTCCATGATTTCCAGCGTTTCGGGATCCTACGTTTCGGCGAGTAGTGCCGTCGGTGCCCCTTCGCTTCGAGGCGCGTGTCGGCGGCGCATCCGTCGAAACGGCCGCGGCTAGGCCATGTACATGGATCTAAGTGCGTCGATTCTGCCGGCGACATTAATCGAATTACTGCACCGAACGGTACACTCTGCACAGGAGCCACAGGCAAAGATGCTCTGACGTGCCGGGATCTCATCCAATGTCATTCGGGCATGAGTGAAGTTGGCATACTGAGCAGCGTACATGTAGGTGCGCATGAGGGTTGGGACATCAACACCCTTCGGACAGGTTGGGATACACTCCCGGCATTGCTGGCAGAATTGCAGCATGCCCTGGAGATTCCTCTGCGTCAGAAAGCTCCGCTCCTCATCTGTGTAGGCGAGGTTCGAGGCCACTGACCAATCCAGATCCAGTTGATCGAAGGTCGTCATTCCAGGAATGACCGTGGTTACCTCTTCATGGTTCAGTATCCATTTGAGCATGGCGGTTTTGTTGAAGTCCGGCGCGCTGGCTGCGGAGTCGGGCCCTCTCCGTCCGCCTCCCAAAGCCTTCATCACGATGATTCCGATGCCTCTGCTTGCCGCGTTTCTCATTGCTTCGAGCAGCTTCTGGTTCTGCGCCATGGTCACATTGAATGCGATCACAGCCACCGCCCAGAAGTCGCCCTTGGCCATTTCGTTGAGTACTTCTGCCTGGCCTGAATGCGTCGAAATCCCTGGAAAGCGTATCCTTCCCTGTTGTTGAAGCTCCGCAAAGTATTCGCCGGCTATTTCATCGTTCACACCTTCAGCGTCCGAACGCGAGTGGTGGTACAGAATATCGACGTAATCCGTTTGCAGGCGGTTCAGGCAGCCTTCAAAGGTTCGTTCCAGCTCACTCCTGAATCGAGAACGCTCAACTCTCCGTATGCTCCATCCGATCTTGGTGGAAAGACAGACCTCGTCCCGAATCCCCAGCTCCTTTATGAACCTGCCGAGCACCTCTTCACTCCTACCCCCCAGATATACTTCTGCTGTATCGAAGTGGCGGATACCCATTTCATAGGCGCGATGATAGAGTGCGGGCGAATCGCTGTTCATTGCTCCAATGCTCACGACGGGCAGCACGACTCCGGTTCTCCCCAAGGTGCGCTGAATCGGTGGTGCCGAGCGCTTCCGTCGCACTGGCTGCGCTGCCGCCGCAGCTGGCGTCGCGCCGGCAAGTCCTATGGTAGCAATCCCCGCTACACTGTTGGATATGAAGGCTCTGCGCGATTGTGGCTGCTGCTCGATCGGCATAGCAGGATCCTCCAAAGGAATCGGGTGCTCTATACGGAAGCCATGCGTTTCCTATTGTGCCAATCACACCAAGTCATGCCAAACGAAGTCCCTGATTGTTTCTCCCCGTACCTGTAGCTCATACCTCGCTACTGGACCAGCGTGTGTGTGTACTTCACCATCAGCGCCCTTCGAGCGAGGCCGACCTGCCTCCTCTCCTCCTCAGCCGGATCGACTCTGGGCGACCGCCCGGATTTCGGCCATCTCCTCCTCACTGAGCGGCTCGAAGGCGGTCGCGACCCGGACATTCTCCTCGAGGTGGGCGACCTCCGAGATCCCCACCACCGCGGTCGAGACGGGGTGGCTCAGCACCCAGGGCAACAACTGCCGGATGTCGAGGCCACGCTCGATCAGTGCACCGCGGACGACCACCTTCATGGCGATCACACCGACCTCTTTTTCTTGGGCCAGGCGGAAGAACCGGTCCAGGTCTTCGGGGTCGTCCATGACTTCCCGGGCGGCATTGAGGGTGATCAGCGCACAGTCGTACGGATAGTCCTCGAGGGCATCGGCAAGCACCCGGGAGGAGTGTCCCGTCACGCCGATGAAGCTGATCACGCCGTCCGCGCGGAGCTGCTCGAACGCCTGCCGGGCGCTGCGCGGCTGCTGCAGCTGCTCCAGCTGTCCCAACCCGCCGAGCAGGTGGTGCTGGTACAGGTCGATGTGGCGGGTCTGCAGACGCCGCAGGCTCTGTTGGACCAGCGCCATGGTGCCGTCGTACGTGTAGTCGTGACTCTTTGAGGCCAGGAAGACCTCGTCACGACGCTCCCGCATCACGGTGCCGATGTTCAGCTCACTGGCACCGTTGCCGTACAAGGCAGAGGTGTCGATGTAGTTGACGCCCAGATCGATCGCCCGGTTGACGATTTCGACCGCCTCGTCGTGGCGGTCGTGCATCGAGGTGGTGAACAATCCGCCCAGGCCGTAGATGGTTACCTCGTGCCCCGTCTTGCCGAGCGGTCGCATGGGGATCGGCTGACTGGGCGTTGTGGTCTGCGTGGTCGTCGCGGCTGCGGCCTCGAGCCGGAGGGTACCCGCAGCGGCGAAACCCAAGCCCGTCGATGCTGCCAGGCTCGTCTTCAGAAAGGTCCTGCGATCGCATTCTCTCTCCATGGGAACCTCCGAATTGCATTCAGTTTCGCTATGGCTAAGCTGAGCTGGCACGGGTGCATCTGAAGGAATACTCACAAATTTCATTCCCTCATCTAGTGGTAGCAACCGTTTGTCTCGCGTTTGTAGCCTGCGCGGCGGCCGGAATGCAACCAGCGAAAACGTCTGTTGCCGCTCACCGACCGGTCGTTTGCTCCAGGTGTTCGGGGTACCGAGCCCCGTGCACCGTGATCTTCGAGGCGGCGCTATCGATTTCACGCAGATCGTCGGGCGTAAGCTCGACTGCAGCCGCTCCGATGTTCTCGTCCAGGCGCTCTAGCCTCCGGGTGCCGGGGATTGGCACGATCCACGGCATCTGGGCAAGCAGCCAAGCGAAATCGCAACAGCGACCCGCTCACCCTCGGCAGGATCGTGCGTCGGACCGTGGAGGCGAGAGGCGAGAACTACCTCACCTTCCCGCAGCGCGCCCTGTTCGACCGCATCGGCGCACGCAACTTCGTGCTCGAGACCGACATCTACGGCAACTTCATCATGACCGGCTACGACTTCGGGAGCGCGTTGGATTGGACACGGTTCGGCCTGCTGCACTCTGCCCAGACCAGCGGCCTCGCCTCCCGCAACAGCCCCGTTACTTCCAATTCAACGGAACGTCCCTTCCCGAGCAGCGGGGCTCCCTGGGCACGAGCCAGTCCATCGCGGGCTCGCCGATGGGGGCGCCCGGAGGCGCCGCCAGCGTCGCCGGCTGCTCGACCGTCCCCGCAGCACGGTCGAGGAATCTCCTGATGTCGCGGGCCAGCAGCGTGTAATGAGCGGCGTCGGACTGGTCTGCCCTCGCCGTCCAGCTCGGGATCTCGTTCTGCAGGCGCTCGAGCCGCATGGTGGCGATTGCCCGCACCTGGGGCATGCGGGCCGTGGCGGCCAGTCCTATCAGCCGATCGACAACCACACGTTCGATCGCGCGACTCACCTCGGCCTCGTAGGGGTTGTTGGGGGTGACCCCAAACGTCGCGGCGATCAGCGCGTCGATGACGCCATGGAGGTCCGGCAGCGACGGATTGATGGCACTCTGCTCCACGAGGCGGGCAGCGCGCTGCGCGTTGAGAATACTCGACACGGTGTGGTCTGCGGCGACGGTCGCAGGCGCGATCACATCGAACGTCGACCCCGTGTAGCGGGGGAACAGCTCTCGATGCCGGAAGTACCCTGCTGGGCGTGGCGGCAGCGTCTGCACGATCGCCTCGGGTAGTACGAGCGCAGAGGGATCGAGGGTCGCGAGCAGGGCCGAGAGCGCCGCCTGCTGTTGCTCGGCAGGAACGGGACGCACTGGCTCCCGGCCGTCGCCCCGCATCGCATAGATGTAATCCAGGCCGCCCAAGACGGAGGCCGCGGCGGTGACCTGATAGCGATGGTGCAGGTAGAGCGGTACCAGCACCTCCTCCATCGTCGCCAGCGGCATACCGCGCTTGATCGCCTTCTCGCCGAAGCGGGACAGGGCGACGCGCCGCACCTCCATCATCCGGTTCAACTCGGCGGGCGCCTCGGTCCCATTGGACCACTGATCCGCCTTCGGGTGGATGCTGATGTCCTGGTTGGTGAAGAACCGGATGTCCCGGTCCCACGCCTGATCGAGAATCTGCGTGAGGGCTTGGCCTTCGTCCGTACCGCCAGGGAAGTCCTGATAGCCATAAGCGATCGCGACCTTGTCCCATTCACCGATCCCAACGTCGTAGACCTCCGAGTAGTCGAAAGTGCCGTCGCGATTCAGCGTGATCAGCGGATGTGGGTAATCCATGACCGAGATCCGCCCAGCCCGACTGTCATAGTAGTTGTGGCCCAACCCCAGGGTGTGGCCCACCTCGTGGGCGGAGAGCTGCCGAATGCGCGCCAGGGCCCACTGCGCCAGCTCGGGTGGCGTCTCGTCGCCAGTCTCGTAGGGAGCGAGCAGGCCCTCGGCGATCATGTAGTCCTGTCGGATCCGCAGCGAACCCAACGTGACCACACCCTTGATGATTTCACCCGTCCGCGGATCGGTCACGGATCCGCCGTAGCTCCACCCTCGCGTAGATCGGTGCACCCAGTTGATGACGTTGTATCGGGCGTCCAGGGGGTGAATGCTGTCGGGCCGCAACTCGACGCGGAACGCGTTGCGATACCCGGCGGCCTCGAAGGCCTGGTTCCACCAGCCGGCTCCTTCCAGTAGGGCAGACCGGATCGGCTCGGGCGTGCCAGGGTCGACGTAATAGATGATCGGCTCGACCGGGTCGCTCACTGCGGCGCTCGGATCTCTTTTCTCGAGTCGGTGCCGGCGGATGAGCCGTCTGGTCATTGACTCGCCCAGCGGCACCGCGTAATCCCGGTAGGTGAGCGCGCCGTAGCCGGCTCGCGGATCGGCTCTGCGCGGCACGTAGTTGCCGTCGGGGAGCTCGAAAAACGAATGGTGCATCCTGAGGCTCGCCGCCTCGCCCGAGGCCGCGACGCTGCCCACGCCCTCGAACGCAGCGCCACCGAACCCGCCGCCCCCGGGGCCGGGCTGCCGGACGAAGGTGATTTCGGCCTCGATCTCAGTGTTCTGTGGGAAGTTCATGGTCATCTGCATGTAGACGGAGCTGCGGGACGCGTCCAACCGGTACGTGCCGGGCCTCAGGCGGCGGCCGATGTTGGTGGCGTCCCGGATCAGGAAACCGGTCAGATCGACCAGCACTCGGTCACCGGTCTCCGCTGCCGCCGTGAAGCCCCAGAGAACGGATCGGGCGAATGCGTCGGTCACCGCGCGAACCTCGGCGCGGTTGTCACTGGTGGCGCGGAACCGGTAGTTGGGCTGCACCATCAGGATCTTGCGACCCACACGCTCGAACGTGACGACCCGCGAGCCGGTGAGCTGCCCCCGATCGATGCCAATGTCGTTGGAGCCGAGCCCCGCCCCGGTCCCGTTCAGGTGGAGCACCTCGATGCCGAACCGATCGATCTCCATCCACAGCTGTCCGGCGCCCTCGTCCCAGAAGAGGGGAAAGAAACCGTCGATCTGTTGCATGGCCGCGGTTTTCTCTTCGATCGATGGCAACGGCCCCTGGCCGCTGGTCTGCCGGTCCTGAGCCTGGAGTCCCTGGACCGTGAGCAGCAGGAGAACGGCCACCGACAGCGAGACGACCGTAGCCAGACACGCCGTGGCCACGGGAGTTCGAGTTGTGCACCGCCTCGAGGGAATCCTGGATCCGAACACGATGACCTCCTTGGGGACGTTAGTCTTGCCTCAGGTCACGAGAAGATGCCCCGCGTACAGTTTGTTCGCGACCCGTACCGGGAAGGGGTCACGACGTCGCACCACTTCCGGCCTCGCACCCCATCTGCATGGGCAGTTGGCGAGTGCCAGGGGCGCCCCCCGCTTGTCTGCGCTCTTACCCCTGGTGAGCTTTTCCTCCTTTCGGGTGTAGCAATCTGATCGTGCGCCAACCAGACTCTCGTCTGTGAAGATCCGAGGGGTCAACGGACCAGGCGAGGCGCGAGACGACGCGCCGGATCGGCGTGCTGGGGCCGACAGCCCGAGCACGACGCGGAGGCCCCTCCTGCGCTCGCTGCTCCCGCCCCTGCTCAAGCGGCTCCTCGCCGTCGCTGTGGCCCTAGCCGGGTTCATGGTGGCGAACGCTCTGTATCTCCTACTCAATCGCGTGGCCGATGCCCTGGGCTGGGAGATCTTCGCCGTCGGCGAGACTTCACTGCCCAAGCTCTATCAGACGCTGCTGCTCACCCACACCGGCGTGGGCCTACTGTTGGTTACCGCGATGCTGGCGTTCGCCGTCAGCCATTTGCCCAGAGTGTGGAAACGTCGCCACCCGGCCAGCATCGTCTCAGGAGCGTTGTACCTCTCGGCAGGCCTCACCCTGGCGCTCACTGGGCTATTCATCCTGACCGAGGCCGCCAGTCGCGACCATCGCTGGGCGTGGTGGGTGCACGTGAGCTGCGCCGCGCTGGTGGTCGGCGGTTACGTGACGCACCGGCTGGTGAGCTATGCCCGGCCCCACAGGGTGTCGTTCGCCCGGTTCTTCGCTGCTGCAGCCGTCCTCGCCGTTCTGTTCGTGGTCGGCCACGGCTTCACCAACCGCGGGATCACACGGACCCGCGAGGCCGAGGCGGCGCTGGAGAGGGGCCTGGCCACCGGGGCTGGTGCCAAGGGCAGGGACCTGCGTCGATTTCTGGTGGACGGCTTTGTGCCAGCGGGCTTCGTTCCACCGAGGAGTCCGTTCTTCCCCTCGGCCGCGACGACGACGTCAGGTGGCTACCTCCCGGCGAGAATCATCACCCAGGGCTACCTGGGGTCGTCGCCGGACCAGGTCGAGCAGGAGGTTGCGGAGTTCGGCTTTGCGTACCAGACGCCCATCGGCGCCGAGACCTGTGATCGGTGCCACCCGGACGTCGTCGCTCAGTGGGCGGCCTCGGCACACCGTTTCGCGTCGTTCAACAACCCCTTCTACGAAGCGACGGTCAACCTCCTCCGGGAAGAATCCAGGGAGCCGAATGAGTGGGTCGAGCAACACATCCAGACCTTTCCCGAGGCTGGTGGCATCGGACAAGTAAAGAGCAAGTGGTGCAGCGGGTGCCACGATCCGGCGTTGATGCTGGCCGGTCAGATGGATCGACGGATTGACCGTGCCAGTGTGGAGGCCCAGGCGGGTCTCACGTGCCTCGCCTGCCACGCCATCGACGCGATCCATAACCGCACCGGCAACGGCAACTACAACATCGCCGATGAGCAGGAGGATCCGTACCTGTTTGCAGGCGCGCCGACGGGCACATTGGGTGCGCTTCTGCACGACGCGGCGATGAAGGCCAGGCCCACGGTTCACATGCGGCAGATGCTCAAGCCGTTCTTTCGGGAGCCCGAGTTCTGCGCCACCTGTCACAAGGTGAGCCTTACGGAACCGGTGAATAACTACCGGTGGCTCCGCGGTCAGAATGAGTTCGACAACTGGGACGACAGCGGCGTCTCGCTCAACGCCTCGCGGACGTTCTACCTCCCCGATAGGAAGCGGGTGTGTCAGGACTGCCACATGCCGTTGGAGGCGGCGCCCCTGGGCGACGTGTCTGCCAAGGATGGGCGGGTCCGCTCGCACCGGTTCCTGGCAGTGAATACAGCACTACCGTTCGTTCGCGGCGACCAGGAGACCATCGACCGCATCGAAGCCTTCCTGCGGGACGAGAAGCTCAGCGTCGACATCTTCGCGTCGAGGAGTGGGCGCCAGGGCCAGACGGTGATGGCCCTCGATCGCACCCAGCCGGCGCTAGTGGCCGGTCAGCGGGTCACCGTGGACGTCGTGGTCCGCAACAAGGGAGTGGGACACACGTTTCCCGGAGGCACCAACGACTCCAACGAGGGGTGGTTGGAGTTCAGCGTACTGGACGAGGAGGGGAGCGTTCTCGCCGTCAGCGGTTGGGTGGGTGACAACGGGCACCTCGACCCGATGGCCCATGTGTTCAAGTCCCTGCTCCTCGACAAGGGCGGCAATCCGATCCAGCGACGAAACGCCCAGGACATTCACACGACCGTGTTCGCCAACGTGATCGCTCCAGGCACGGCGGATATCGCTCACTACGAGTTCGTGGTCCCGCGAGAGCTTGCAGGCAGGACGCTCACGCTCACGGCCCGACTACTGTGGCGCAAGTTCGACAGGCACTACACCGAGTTCGCCTTCCGCGCGAATCGTGAGGGCTTCAAGCGGTTCGACGACGTGCCGGATCTCCCGATTACGGAGATCGCGGCCGACGAAGTCAGGCTGTCGGTGGCGTCGACGGCCCCAGCGAGCAACTCCCTGGTTACCGACAGCGACTCCTCGCAGTGGGTGCGGTACAACGACTACGGCATCGGGTTGCTGCTGGAAGACGACACGCGGGGTGCCGCCCGCGCCTTCGCGGCGGTGGTGCGGTTGCAGCCGGGGCGGATCGACGGACCGCTGAATCTCGCCAAGACCGCGGCAAGGGATGGGAACCTGGAAGCCGCCTACGAGTATCTGCGACAAGCTGAAGCCATCGCTGCTGGTGATCCGCAGGCGGCGTGGGTGTGGGGTGTGGTGCTGCAGGAAGACGGTCGCTACGATGCCGCCGTGTCGGCGTACCGTAGGGTCCTCGAGGTCTTCCCGGGCGATCGGGCGGCGTGGCGCAACCTCGGACGAACCTACTACCTGAGCCAGCAGTACGAAGACGCCCTGGCGGCATTGGACGAGGTGCTCCGCATCGATCCTGAGGACCGGATCTCCCACTATCACCGGATGCTGTGCTACCGGGCCTTGGGACTGGAACAACAGGCGGCTAGAGCTGCCGCCGCATACGAGGTGTATGCCATCGACGAATCCGCTCAGGAGATTACGCGCAGCTACCGACAGCGAAACCCCGGTGCCAACCTCATGGCGCAGAAGATCCGCACCCATCGCTTGACCATCTCGCAGTGAGCCAGTGTCGACTAGGGACTGTAGCGTGACATCGGCGACGCAGTCACCGCACGCCTCGTATGGTGTCGCACAAGTTTGTTGCGTATCACATGAACCGGTGGGTCCCTTCGGGCGCTCACGTACCGGCGGACTCGACGCCTCCCCCCAGGCGCGCGTTCGACGGCCCGATGGCGGGGCCGGTGCCGAGACCGCCGGTCGTGCCGCGCCCTGCGGGACCCACCGGTTCATGGCGTATACGTATTGCAAGCCAATGTGTGGCACGCGTCGCGAGCAGGTTGCCGAAAACACGAGGTCCGACGCCATGGGCGCGTGGCGCGGGCGTCCTCTGCCCGCACCACGCGTGCATCGCTTCCGCCGCCTACCGTCGCTCCCGTTTCAGCCCCATGCTAGGCGCCGCATCGTCCTTCTGGTAGCTGGGTGCCTGCTAGGGTGTGGTGGTGAGGAGCCCGCGGTCGTCCCGCAGTTGCCGGACTACGCCCGGGCGAGCTACGCCGTGGTTGAGACGGCCACGGACTCGACGGCCCTGCGCTTTACCGACATCACCGCGTCGGCGGGGATCAGGTTCGTGCACGAGACGGGCGCGTTCGGCAGGAAGTGGATGCCGGAGACGATGGGAAGCGGTGGTGGGTTCCTGGACTACGACAGCGACGGGTGGCCCGATCTGTTTCTGGTGAATGGCACGCATTGGCCCGGGCACCGCCGGGACGGCGCATCACCGACTGCGCGGCTGTATCGCAACCGGGGCAACGGCCGCTTCGCAGACGTGACTGCCGCAGCCGGCCTCGACTTCAGCATGTACGGAATGGGCGTGGCGTTCGCCGACTACGACGGCGACGGTGATGTCGACATGTATCTCACGGCGGTGGGAGACAACAAGCTGTTGCGCAACGATGGCGGCCGTTTTACCGACGTGACCGGGCAAGCCAGAGTGGCAGGGAACAGCGGCCGCCCCGGGGATTCCCCGTCCTGGTCGACGGCAGCAGCGTGGGTAGACGTGGACCGGGACGGGCGCCTTGACCTCTTCGTGTGCAACTACGTGAAGTGGACGCCCGAGACCGATCTCTACACGACGTTGGACGGCAAGACGAAATCGTATGCCACCCCGCAGCAGTACCAGGGGGATACCTGCCGCCTGTATCGCAACGTGGATGGCAGGCGGTTTACCGACGTGACGGAACGGGCGGGGGTTCTCAATCCGCAAGGCAAGTCGCTGGGCGTAGCGGTCGCTGACTTCAACGACGACGGCTGGCCGGACATCGTGGTGGCCAACGACACCTACCGCAACTTCCTCTACCAGAACGATGGAGACGGGACGTTCACTGACATCGCCGTCAGTGCCGGTGTCGGCTACGACGAGTTCGGCAGGGCCCGCGCCGCCATGGGGGTAGACGTCGCCGACGTAGCCAACGAGGGCAGGCTGTCCATCGCGATCGGCAACTTCTCGCACGAGCCGCTATCCCTTTACACCCAGATCCGCGAGGGCTTGTTTCAGGATCGGGCCGGTGCCGCTCGGTTGACGAGAGCTTCGCTGCTGCCGCTGACATTCGGTCTGCTGTTCGCCGACTTCGACCTGGACGGCTATGCCGATCTCATGACCGGCAACGGGCACATCGAGCCGGAGATCAACGCGGTCCAGCAAGACGTGACGTTTGCCCAGCGGCCCCAGTTGTTCCGCAACGCCGGTGGCGGCCGGTTCGTGGACATCGGCGAGCAGATCGGCAAGGCGTTTGCCGAGCCCATCGTCGCCCGGGGGGTTGCCACCGCGGACATCGATCGGGACGGCGATCTCGATGTGCTGGTAACCGTGAACGGCGCGATGCCGCTCCTGCTGCGCAATGATCTGCCCCGCGGCGACGCGAACTGGATTAGGATCCGCTTGGTCGGAGCAGGTCAGAACCGAGGCGCCGTTGGAGCAGCCGTCACGGTGTACTATGGCGATTTGAGACAGTGGAGAATGGTGCGGACCGGATCGTCCTACCTCTCCCAATCGGAAACCAATCCCCTGATCTTTGGTCTGGGCACCCGACAACAGATCGACAGCGTCGAGGTGCGCTGGCCGGTCAGCGGCGCGATCCAAAAGGTTGGCGCCGTGCGAGCTGGCGAGACTCGAACGATCAGGGAGCAGGCTCTAGGCGCCGCGGGCGCCGACGGGGCTGAGGAGTAGCGATGAGAACCACGATGATCCGTCGTGTCGGATGGCGGATGGGGTCGGCTGTGCTGCTCCTGCTCACAGCGTGTGGACGTGAGTTGTCGGAGGAGCAGGCTCGCGACCTCATTACCATCAGGACCTTGGGCCTGGCGTTCCTGGAAGAGAACCGGCTCGAGGAAGCCGAAGCCGAATTCCGCAAGCTCGTTGCGATGGCGCCGGACGAGGCGCTGGGTTACGCCAACCTCGGTCTGGTCTACTTGCGGGCGGGGCGGTTCGACGAGGCCGAGCAGCAGCTCGACGAAGCGCTGCAGCGAGATCCCCATGACCCGGACGTCCGACTGATTCTCGCCAAGGTTTACGAGCTGACCCAGCGTGAGGTCGAGGCTCGTGATCTGCTGGTGGAGTCCCTGAGGCGCGGCCCGGACCATGTCAAGACCCTCTACACCCTCGCCGAGCTGCACGGGGTCTCGGAAGACCCGGAAGTGCTTCGGCAGCGGGAGGCGTATCTCGCCCAGGCCGTAGAACGGGTGCCGGCGAACATCGCGGTGCGGCTCCAGCTCATTGAAGCTCTGCTACGCCTAGGGAACTCCGCGGAGGCGACGCGGCATCTGGAGGAGCTTGGGCAGCAGCTACCCGAGCTGCCGGCGGAGGCGTCGGAGTTCTTCGATCGCGCACTGGGGCTCGCCCGCGCCGGGCAGGCGGAGGAGGCTCTGCCCCACGCCATGTCGCTTCACAACGTGCTGCGCATCACGAACGTCTACCAGGCGGGGATCATAGATCTGCGTGGGCCCGGCGGCGTGCTCATCGGGTTTCCCATCGTGACGTTCAGCCAGACCGTGTCATTGGACGTGCAGGAGCAGGAGGCGGTCCTCGCCGCCATCCGCTTCACCGACGTCACGTCCCTGGTAGAGCTGGATGCAGCAGCGGCCGAGCCCGAGGCGCCTGCGGAGCCACGAGAGCCCGGAGCGCCGTTGGCAATCGGCGACTACGACGGCGATGGTGACCGGGATCTCTATGTCGGGAGTAGTGGCCTCCTGTTCCGCAACGACGTGGGCGCATTCGCCGACGTGACCCGCGAAGCTGGCGTGGCGGGCGCCGGGCCGGCCCTCGGTGCGCTGTTTGCCGACTACGACAACGACGGGCACCTCGACCTCTTCGTGGCGCGGGCAGGCGCGAACTTGCTGTTCCGCAATCAGGGTGACGGGACGTTCCGGGAGGTCGGTCGCGCCACGCGGGTTGCCGACCCCGGGCGTAGCTACGCACCCCGCTTCCTCGATCTGGACCACGATGGTGATCTCGACCTGTATCTCGCCGGCGCCGCCGCCAATCGGCTGTACCGCAACAACCTCGACGGCACCTTCACCGAGCGCGCGGCCATCATGGGCATCGCCGGGGACCCCGGCGCGACCAGTCGTGACGTAGCCTTTGGCGACTTCGACGACGACGGCGACATCGATCTGTTCGTCGTCAACCAGGATGCCAGCAACATCCTGTACAGCAACTTGCGACAGGGACGCTTCGAGGACGTGACGGTAGCCGGCGGGGTGCAGACCGATGGCGGTTCGGGTGCCGTTGCCGTGGCCGACTACAACAACGATGGGTTCCTCGACCTGTTCGTCGCCGGGCTCGGGGAGGGCGAGCACGCCCTGTACATGAACAACGGCGATGGGACGTTCGAGCCGGATCGCCGCCCCACTGCGATGTACCAGTCGCTGCAGCAGGTGATCGGCCTGGATGCAGCCTTCTTCGACTTCGACAACGACGGGTGGCAAGACCTGCTCGTAGTTGGGGAGCCGGCAGAGGCGAGTGGACGCGGCCTGTTGCTCTTCCGAAATGCCGCTCCCGGGCGGTTCGACGACATGTCCTCCCGGCTGCCGCAAGACATCGGCTCCGGCCGGCACGTCGCCGTCGCCGACTACGGTAGCGACGGTGACCTCGACATCTTCGTGGCGAGCTCGGACGGAAGCGTGCGTCTGCTTCGCAACGACGGAGGCGACGCCAACCACTACATCAAGGTTCAGCTCGTCGGCCTCCGGACGGGGAGTGGCAAGAACAACCACTACGGCATCGGCGCGAAGCTGGAAGTAAGAGCCGGCGGCCTCTATCAGATGCGGGTGGTCAGCGAGCCGGTTACCCACTTCGGGCTCGGGCACCGGCTCAAAGCCGACGTGGTGCGGATCGTGTGGACCAACGGCGTTCCCCAAAACCTGTTCTACCCGGGCAGCGATCAGGACTTGGTGGAAGAGCAGATACTGAAGGGCTCGTGTCCCTTGCTCTACGCGTGGAACGGTCGGGACTACGAGTTCGTCACCGACATCATGTGGCGCAGCGCGATCGGCATGCCGATGGGGATCATGGGCGCGAGGAGGGCCTACGCACCACCAGACGCCTCTCAGGAGTATCTCCGCCTACCAGGGGAAGTCCTAAAGCCGAAGGATGGGATGTACTCCGTCCAGATCACCGAAGAGCTGTGGGAGACGATTTACCTGGATGAAGTGGAGCTCGTCGTGGTCGACCATCCCGATTCCGTCGAGATCTATGTCGACGAGCGGTTCGTCCCACCGGGTCCCCCGTCGCTGCGCATCTACCAGGTGGCGAGCAAGCGCCTACCCGTTTCCGCCGTCGACGACGGTGGCAAGGATCAGCTCCCGGCGCTCCGTGCCAAGGACGACGTGTACGTATCGGATCTGCGAATGGCGCGGTACCAGGGGCTCACGGAGATGCACGACCTCATCCTGGAGCTGGGGGATCTGTCGCAGGCCGACCGCATCACGCTGTTCTTGAATGGCTGGATCTTCCCCACCGATGCCAGCATCAACGTGGCGATGTCGCAATCCGATCAGATCGAGAGTATCGCGCCATACCTCCAGGTGCCGGATCGTGACGGTCAGTGGCAAACGGTGCTCCAGAACCTGAGCTTCCCGTCGGGCAAGAGCAAGACCGTCGTCGCGGACCTCACCGGTGAGTTCTTGAGCGATGACTATCGGGTGCGCATCCGCACGAACATGCAGGTGTATTGGGATCACATCTTCTACTCGCTTGGTGTGCCGCAGAGCCCACTGAGGCAGACAACCCTGCAACCCGCCGCGGCCGATCTCCACGAGCGGGGATACTCCCGCCTGTACCGCAAAGGCGGTCGGTATGGTCCCCACTGGTTCGACTATGGTGACGTCTCCACCGAACCAGTTTGGCTGCCGCTGGAGGGGAACTTCACTCGCTTTGGAGATGTGTTGGAACTCGTTGTCGAGTCAGATGACAAGTACGTCATCTTGGCGCCGGGGGACGAGCTCACCGTCGGGTTCGACGCGGAGTCGGTCGCGGCGCTCCCCGAAGGATGGGCCCGGGACTACCTCCTCTACAGCGACGGCTGGGTCAAGGACGCGGATCTCAACACGGCCTACGGCAACACAGTGGAGCCGTTGCCGTTCCATCGGATGTCCCGGTACCCCTACGGTGCGGACGAGTCCTATCCGACGGATGAAGACCACCAGCGGTACTTGAGGACGTATAACACGAGGAGGCTTCGGAGGTGAGGAGTGAGGGGTGAGGACTGATCACTCCTCACTTCTTGTCCCATCGCACCGTCACTTCCCGCGCCCCCGGCGCGACCGCGGTGGTCGACTCTTGAGCGTCGGGCCACCGCACCCAGACGGCGGTAGCCTGCTGCGCCATCCCCAGCACCTGTACCGGGCCATCCTGTGACCAGTAGCCGGAACCGGCGTGGATCTCCCGGGCGGGACCGTGGCGGTCGCGGTACACCAACCGTAGCACGGCACCGATGGCATCGGGATTGCCGGCGGGACCGACCAGCCGGACGCGCAGTCCCGGCGTTCCCCCCTGGTTGCGGTACAGCTTGGTCTCTGCGCTGTTTTGCGACACTACTAGGTCAACGCGCCCGTCCCCGTCGTAATCGGCGAGCGCCGCCCCCCGCTGATCGCCATACACGATCACGCCGGAGACCTGTCCCGGCACTGACTCCAGAGATCCCGATCCGTCACCCCTGAGCCACACGGCGCGGCCGGCAAGATAGCGCTGGGTTTCCCGCTCGGTGGGGAAGAAGTTCTGGGTGAGGAACACATCCTCGTGGCCGTCGCCGTCGAAGTCAGCCACCCCAGCGTAGAAGGCTGGTGCGAGTTGTGCCTCGGTGGGGAGGGGGACCGCCTCGAAGCGGTCGCCTCGATTCAGAAACAGCATGTGATCCAGCGTAGTTGCCTGGAGAGTCGAGGCTATCGCCAGCGGTGGTCCCAGGACCTCTTGCAGCGTGGCCGCGGCGTAGTCGGCGAAACTGGGAATGCGCTGTCGCAGGTACGGCAGCGCCGGTGCCATCCGTTCCAGACCGCGCAGCGGAACGATGTCGTGGAACTCGGCGTCGAATCGGGCGGTGACGAGGTCGAGGGTGCCGTTGCGGTCGAAGTCGGCGTAGTACGCCAGCAGGGGGTGATCTCGGTCGGCCCGGAACCGGGTGTTGCGGCCCCAGCTGGTGGCAATGAGGTCCAGGCGGCCGTCGCCATTGAGATCCCCGGTGGTGAGACCGTTCCACAAACTGGTGTAGGAAGCCAGGCCCCAGGCCTGGGTGGCCTCTGTGAACTGACCCTGGTCATTGCGGAACAGCCTCACCGGGCCCCAGTCGATCGCCAGCAGGAGATCGGCATCGCCGTCGCCGTCGACGTCCGAAAAGGTGGCGCCGGAGACCAGCCCTACTCCAGCAAGCCGCGCACTGTTGGCCGTGTCCAGCCCGAAGGCCCCGGCGGTATTCCGGAACAGCCGGGAAGCCGCGGGCTGGGGGTAGCGAGCCGGCAGTAGCCGGCCGCCCACGAACAGGTCCAGATCGCCGTCTGCGTCGTAGTCAGCCAAGGCCAGGGGGCCGGTGCTGCTCACAGCACCCTTCACGGCGGGGGTGACCCTCGCCCGGGGGCGGCGGAGATCCACCCGGAGCACGGCTGCGCTGGTCTCGGCGGCGGCCGGGGTTGGGGCCTCGTAGTTCGTCTGCCCGACGAGCAGCGCGGTGCCCCCGCTGCCATCGGGGAGGCCCAACACAGTGGTCTGGTCGAGGGGAGCCGGTGCCAGCCCCAGGGGGACGCGCGCCAGTCGGCCGGCTTCGTTGCGGTAGTAGGCCAGCTGGCCACCGCTGCCTGAGGCGATGAGCAGGTCCTCATCGCCATCCCGGTCCACGTCGTGCCACGCTACTCCCGGCCCCAGCTGACTGAGCCGATTGAGCAACAGAGGCTGCCTGGTGAAGTCGTCGTACGGGGCCTCGTGATGGGTGTGCCCCAGTTCAGAGGTCACGTCGAGGAAGAACGGTGCATCCGGCACACTGGCGCCAAGGGTTTCCCTCACCGGCAACGGAAGCTCCTCCCCGTCCACTGCCCCTGTCTCGTGCACCTCATACAGACGGTTGGGCGTGGCGCCGCGCACGATGCTCCACTCGCCGCTGCGCCACTGCACCACGATTGTGAGCTGTTCCGCATCCCCGGCGGCGAAGGTGTACAGCGGCTCTGAGCTGGAGACATACACACCGCCCACAATCACTTCCTTGCTCTGCACCGCCACCGGCCCTCCGAACACATGGATCTTCGCCCCCACGCCCTGGGTGTTGGGGGTGCGGCCGGCGAGGCGGACGGCCACACGTGGGCGATTGCCCTCGTTGCGGTACACCCCGGCGGGTGAGCCGAGGCGGTTGGCGACGACGTCGAGGTCACCGTCGCCGTCCAGATCGCCGGCGGCCATGCCCTGGGACACGTCCATGTCGTCCGCGAACCCCCAGGCCTCGCCGACCTCCTCGAAGGTGAGGTCTCCGTTGTTGCGGAACGCCACGTTCCGCAGATAGAGCCTGGGGTAGAGCAGCCGCATCCTGCGCCAATCGGCCCCGAACGACAGGTTGCGAATGCGCTGCTTCGTGTCGGCGTCGAGGAAGTCCCGCTGGTGACCGGTGCCGATCAGAAGGTCTTCGTAACCGTCCAGCTCGACGTCCAGAAACAACACGGACCACGACCATCCGGAGGCCTCGACGCCGGCGAGATAGCCTACCTCCGCATAGGTCCCGTCCCCCCGGTTGAGATGCAGCGTGTTACGCGGCAGCTGCTGGCGATCCTGGATCTCGCCCATCATAGGAATCATCGGGACCCCGGAAGGCATCTGGGTCTTCTGCTTTCCGGCGGTTTGATCGAGCATGTCCAGCTGGAACATGTCGACGTCGCCGTCGCGGTCGAGGTCCGCAAACTCCACCGCCATGTTGGCGTTGGAGGTGGTCCGTAGCGCCAGGAGCTCCAACGTGTGAAACCGGCCGGTGCCGTCGTTGATCCACACGTGGTCTGGGCTCTCGAAGTCGTTGCACACGTACAGGTCCGGATCGCCGTCGCCGTCTACGTCCTGGAAGCGCGCGGTGAGGCCCCAGTCGGTCGGCGTGGTACCCAACGGCTCGCCGCTCTCGTCGCGGAATCGACCCGAGGTGAACGAGACCTCCTCAAAGCGTCCCGTTCCGTCGTTCAGATAGAACTTGTCCGGCTCGGCGTGCTCGAAGCGCATCAGCACGTCGCCTTCCCGGGCGATGCCGTAATGTGCGCGGAATTCCGGCTTGATGGCGTAGCCGCCGCCAACCCGCTCGACCACGCGGTCGAACTCCAGCATCTCGGGAGGATACATGTCCCGAACGGTTTTCAACTTGTTGTTCGCGACGTACAGATCCAGGTCGCCGTCGCCCTCGACGTCGGCGAGTGTCATCGTGGTGCCGTAGAAGCCCTGGGCGAGCCCCGCCTCCTCGGTTCGCTCGTGAAACACGCCGTCGCCGTCGTTCACGAAGAGGGCGTGTGGTCCCCCCATCGAAGTGGTCAGGAGATCCAGATCGCCGTCGCCGTCCACATCCGCCAGCACGGCGCCCGTGGACAGGCGGTCCGGAGCTGCGACACCTGCCTGCTCGGTGACATCCTCGAACCGCCACCCACCCAGGTTACGGTACAGGACGTTCGGCCCGTCGAGGCGGCTGAAGTACACGTCCACGAGACCATCGCCGTCGACGTCGCCCAGTGCTACTCCCGAGCCGTTGAGGACATGCTCGTTGTCGAGGATCTGCTCTTCGGTCACGCTGTTGCTGAACGTGATCCCGGTCTTCGACGGCGACAGCTGAAGGAACCCGTCGCGGCCACGCTTGGGAACGTTGAGGTCTGCCCAGCGGTAGCCGTCCGCGACATGCCACTCACGCGGCCGCTGGCCACCACAGTTGGCCGTGCTGAGGATGAGGAGGATCCCGAAGCCGGGGGCCGCGAAGCTACGTCTGGCTGGCCTGGGAAGCGCGGCGAACAAGGGTGGGGCACGGACCATGTTGGCGCGGAAGCTAGTGTCGTGAGTCAGAGATCGGCTGCATAGCACACGCGCCGAGCAGTCCCTCCGCGCGACGGCGTTCATGAGAAGAACTGCCGGGACGCCGCATTAGCTAGCGACCACTCCCCGAGGGGAATTGCAGCCGTTCCAGCGTCACTGGCGTTGGAACGGCGTCGCCTTCCCGTATGCGGTACATCCGGTCCATCGTCACGTTGTCATACACGTAGCTGTTGCCCGTGGCCGGCCAGGTGACCGTCACGCCGCGGATCCCGGTGGCCTGCCCGAGACCGATCTCCTGTTGCAGGGAGCTGGCGCCGAAGCTCCCGCCACTGGTCACCGTGCGGAAGATGTCCCGGTAACCCTGCGGCGTCTCCAGTGTGACTGTGATCCTGGCGCCGATGGCTGGGCGGTTCGACTGCACGCCTTCCAGCTCCAGCGTGATCCAATGGTTCCCGTGGCCAGGGTTGTGGAACAGCACGCTGTGGGCGACGTCGAACTCGTGGGCGCCTCCCATCTGGGCGTAGATGTCCTGGTCGCCGTCGTTGTCCAAGTCGCCGAAGGCCACGCCGTGACCTTTCGACATGTGTCCGAACCCGCCGGATGTCGTGACGTCCTGGAAGAACGTGCCTTCGGCGCTGCGAAACATCCGGTTGGGCACGATGGCTCGGAAATCCATGTCGCCGGTGCCGACGTAGATATCCAGGTGACCATCGTTGTCGAGGTCGCCGAAGTTGCCGCCCATCGTGAACATGATCTTGTTGAGCCGAGTCGTGACCGTGACGTCGCTGAAGGTGCCGTCACCATTGTTCCGGTATAGCCGTGGGAGCTCTGATGTCTGCCGGGAGCCGAGATACTCCGCTGCGACGTCGCCCAGAGGGGAGCGGAACCCCGAGACGAAGATGTCCTGCCGGCCGTCGTTGTCGTAGTCCCAGAACCAGGTAGTGAAGCTGTAGATGGGCTGCTGGACGCCGGCTTCTCGGCTGACGTCCACGAATCGCCACTGGCCGGCGTCATCCAATCCCGCGTTCCGCAGCAGCACGTTTGGCTCGCCGCGCCGCGAGAGGTAGAGATCCAGCCAGCCGTCGTTGTCGATGTCTCCCGACGCCACTGCCTTGACGACGGCGACCACCTGGGCGCCGACCTCGCGAGCCACGTCGGTGAAGGTCCCGTCGCGATTGTTCCGGAAGAGTTGGCTCGGGAAGTCGGCCCCGTACCATGCCTCGTTGCCGATGTACACGTCGAGCCAGCCGTCGTTGTCAAAATCGCCCCAGGTCGCCGTTTGCGTCGGATAGTACGGCTCGAGTAGTCCGGCCTCAGCGGTCACATCCTCGAACGTGCCGTCGCCGTTGTTGCGGAGCAACGAGTTGGGGAAGCCAAACGGCACCCAGCCACCGCGGAGCACCATGATGTCCAGGTGGCCGTCATTGTTGTAATCCGTTTGGACGATGTTCAGCCCTCCGACGATTCCTTCGAGCCCCGCTTCGACGGTGCGCTCCGTGAAGCTGCCGTCGGCGTTGTTGCGGAAGTATCGCAGCTGGTCGAGCAATCCCCACGAGGACACTACGAGGTCGAGGTAACCGTCTCCATCGAAGTCATCCATGATACTGCCGCCCGCGTGAGCCCGAACATGGAGCCCCAGGTCGGGGGCAATGTCGTGAAACCGCTTGACGTCGTGCTCCGAGTCGAACACTCGGGGCGGGATGAGCCACTGTGGCGGCACGCTGTCCGGGTACGCACCTACGGTCATGTAGGCCAGATTGAGTGCCCAACGGGCTGCCAGGTCGTACGGTGCCCGTTCCAGGAGGCTCTCGTACGCCCGTATGGCAGCCCACGACCTCCTGGGTTCGGGATACTCCCCGTCCGGCCCGATCGGTACGAGGCACCGAGCGGTCGCGCCGGGACGTACGCAATTCTCCAACACGGCGCGGAGGAAGTAGCCGACGGCACGCAGGCTCCTCACTTCCAGCCCGAACTCCGGCTCGACGCGGCTGAGATTGCGCGTGATCTCCTCGAGCACGTCGTCATACCGGTCGGCGGCTTCCTCGAAGCGGCCCGAGCCCAGTAGCTGCGTGGCGAACTTCGCGTGGAAGAGCAGCCGCTCATTGAGGCCCGACGGAGGATCCACCTTGCTCATACTGTCGAGCCACGCCGAGCTTGCGTACTCGAACCGCATCGGGTCGACAGTGGCGGCGAGCTCCTCGAGGAGATCCGCCATCTGCACCGTCCCGGGGCCCCGTGGGTCGGGCCCAGCGCCACTACACGCGGCGAGCAGGGCGGCGTGGGTGATAACCTGCGCGAGGCGCAACGTCACCTTCCCCCTCATACTCCCCCCTCTAGGTGTCACCTGCCGCCCATCCGGACAGTGATCTCACGGAGGCCGGCGGGGACTGGTGTCGTGGTCTCGCTGCCGCCGGGCCACCGGACCCAGACGCCGGTGGGCTCCCCGCTCATTCCCAGTACCTGCACCGCGCCATCGTGTGACCAGTAGCCGGATCCGGCGTGGACTTCCCGGGCCGGTCCCCGTCCTTCGGCGTACACCAGGCGGATCGTCGCACCGATGCCGTGCGGGTTGCCCGGCGGTCCCTGCAACCGTATCCGGATTCCCGGTGTGGCGCCGTCGTTCCGATAGAGCTTGGTCTCGGCCCCGTTCTGGCTGACGACCAGGTCGACTTTCCCGTTGCCGTTGTAGTCGGCAAAGGCCGCACCCCGTTGGTCCCCGTAGACGGCTACACCGGAAACCCGTCCGGGCACCGGCGTCAGGGTCCCGCTAGCGTCGCCTCTCAGCCACAGCCCGCGGCCGGCGTCGTAACGGGGCGTCTCTGCTTCAGTCGGGAAGAAATTTTGACTCAAGAACAGGTCCTCGTGTCCGTCTCCGTCGAAGTCCACCACGCCGGCATAGAACGCTGGCGCCAGCTGGGCCTCCAGGGGAAGAGGTGCCGGCTCAAATGAGGCTCCCCGGTTCAGAAACACCGTGTGATCCAGCGTCGTCGCTTCCAGGTGCGCAACCCCCTCCAGCTCCATGCCAAGCACGTCGTCCAGCGTGGCAGCGGCATACTCCATGAACGAACGCACCCTAACCCGGGTCGCCGGCATGGCCCCCCGGATCTGAAAGTAGGGCGCGAGGGGAACGGTCACCTCCCGGCCGTCATATCGCTGCGCCAGGATCGGGTCCATTTTGCCGTTCCGATCGAAGTCACCGTAGTACAGTTGGAGTGGGCGCTCGGTGTCAGGCCGGTGCCGCGTGTTGCGTCCCCAACTCGTCGCCACGATGTCCAGTCGCCCGTCGCCGTCCAGGTCGCCTGTGGTGACGCCGTTCCAGCGACTGCGATGCCGCGCCAGGCCTGCGGAGGCCGTGGCGTCGGTGAAGCTGCCCCCCTCATTCACGAAGAGCGTGAGCGGTCCCCACTCGAGAGCGAGCAGCAGATCCGGGTCGCCGTCGGCGTCCAGATCCGAGAAAGTGGCAGCGGAGACCAGGCCCACCGATGTGAATGCTGCCTGGTTCGCCTGATCCAGCCGGAACTGCCCTTGCTCGTTCCGGAACAGCCGCGAGGTCGCAGCGGTCGGGTACGACGCCGGCATACCTCGGCCGCCGACAAAGAGGTCCAGGTCGCCGTCGCCATCGACGTCCGCCAGAGCCAGCGGGCCGGTGCTACTGTTGTGGCCGGGAACGGCGGGCGCGAACGCTGGTGGCACGCCTCCCACGCCGCCCCAACCGGGGCCCAGCTCGAGCTGCAGCACCGACGGGGCCGCGAGCGCCTGATCCCGGGAGCCGGCCTCGTAGTTCGACTGACCCACCAGGAGCCTTGTGCCGCCTACGCCGTCGGGCAGCGCCACGATCGCTGTCTGGTCGTACTCGACCTCCGGGGTGCCAAGGGCGACTGCTGTGAAACGCCCCCCATCGTTGCGGTAGTACGCCAGGCGTCCCCCCCGCCCCGAGGGAATCAACAGGTCTTCGTCCCCGTCGCGGTCCACGTCGTACCACGTGATCCCGGGACCGAGCCGGCTCAGCTCGTTGGGCAGCAGGGGCTGGCGCGCGAACTCGTCGAACAGGGTCTCGACGTGGCGGTGCCCCAGCTCCGCGGAAACGTCTTGGAAGAATGGGGCGGTCTGGGCGCTCGCGGCTGTCGGGTCGCCAGTGGTTGGACCCGTGGTCGGGCTCTCCCGGATCTCGTACAGGCGGTTGGGCCGAACGCCCTCGATGACGGTGCGGCCACCGCTGCGCCACTCGACAACCAGGGTCAGTGAGTCCGCGTCGCCGGCAGCGAAGGCGTATTGGGGATCTGAGCCGGAGAGGTAGTGCCCTCCCGCGGTGACTTCCCGCTCCTGCTCTGGGACCGCCCCACCGAGCAGGCGAATCTTGGCACCTACTCCCTGCGTGTTGGGTGGCTGCCCCCGAAGCCGGACGGCGACGCGGCGCGCCGTACCGTTGTTGCGCAACACCGCGGTAGGGAACCCCAGGCGGTTGATCACCACATCCAGGTCGCCGTCCCCGTCCAGGTCGCCAGCCGCCAGACCGTGGGAGACGTCCGCTTCCTGGCCGAAGCCCCACGCATCGCTGACGTCGTCGAACGTGAGGTCGCCGTTGTTGCGAAAGGCAACGTTGCGCTGGTGAAGATCGGGGTAGAGCAACACCCGCCTGCGCCAGTCGACGCGGCTCAGGCCGCTGCGGATCCGCTCATCGGTGTCGGCGTTCTGCACGTCCCAGATGTGGCCGTTCGCCACCAGGATGTCTTCGTAGCCGTCCAGGTCCACATCCAAGAACAGCGTTGCCCACGACCAGTCGGAGGCATCCACACCCGCAAACTCCGCAATTTGCGCGAACGTGCCGTCACCCCGGTTCAGGAACAGAGTGTTCCGCTGCAGCTGGGGGCGGTTCTCGATCTGGCCCACCAGCTTGGGCAGCGCTGTGTGGGACGGTCGCTGCATCTGCCGTCGCGTGTGGTCGCGGCTCAGCATGTCGGCTTCGAAGAAGTCGACGTCGCCGTCCCGGTCGATGTCGGCGAAGTCCATGGCCATCGCGGCATTGCTGGTGGCCCGCAGCGCGAGCCGTGGCGCCGCCTGAAACGTGCCCGTGCCGTCGTTTATCCAGAAGTAATCCGGATCCTCAAAGTCGCTGCACACGTAGAGATCGGGGTCCCTGTCGCCGTCNNTGAAGTAGTCGGGTTCCCACGTGAGGGGGTTCCCGCCCTCATCGAGAAACCGGCCCGACGTGAAGGAGATCTGCTCGAAACGGCCGGTTCCGTCGTTCAGGTAGAACATATCGGGCTCTGCTCGCTCACTGCGGACCACGATGTCCAACTCGGGGAGGATGCGTACCCGGTAGTGCTCGCGGAATCTGGCTACGACTTCCCAACGGTCTCCCACCTGCCGGACGACCCGGTCGAAGCTCCGTTCCTGGGGCCGGAACAGATCTTCCGCATTCGCTGCCTTGTAGTTGGCAACATACAGGTCGAGATCCCGGTCACCGTCGACGTCGGCCAGTGTGATCGTGGTGCTGCCGTGATGGGACTCGAGCTCCGCTGCCACCGTGTGCTCCGTGAACACGCCGGACCCGTCGTTCAGGAACAGGGCGTTCGGGCCCCCGAGGGCCGTGACCAGGAGGTCGAGATCCCCATCGCCGTCCACGTCTGCAAACACTGCCCCCGTGGCGGCCCGGTCGGGCGCGGCAACTCCTGCCTGGTTCGCGATGTCTTCGAACCGCCAGTCTCCCAGGTTGCGGTAGAGCGCGTTCGGACCGTCCAGCCGATTGAGATAAACATCGACCAGCCCGTCGCCGTCAGCGTCCCCCAGTGCCAGCCCCGAGCCGATTAGAGAGTTCGGATGTTGCAGCCTGCGTTGTTCGCTGATGGCGTTGGCGAAGTGAATACCTGTGCGGGAGCTGGGAAGCTGGGTGAACCCGGGCCTTCCGCGACGCGGCACCGAGAGCTCGCGCCAGCGGTATGCTCCCTCCTCATGCCAGGAAGGGGGGACGCTGCTGCAGGCCCACGAGGCGACGAGGAGGCCAGCCGCCGCCAATCGGGTAGCTAGCTGCTTCACACTGTTCGGGGGATGGCGGGACGGCACGTCGCCGGTTGTCTCAAGTCGGTACGCTCGCTGACCGCTGCCACTTGGAGTGGGCTGATGAAGCGCAATGAGCCGTGAGTGCAGGTGGTAGTATAACCCCGCGGCTCACCCGGTGGAGCGTCGGCGCCTGTGGGCAGCCTTGCCAAGGCGTCACGGTCGGCTGAGCGGGTAGGGTTTTCGGGCTTCTTTCGGCCCTCGCCGGTTGAATGGCTATGAGCCATTCCCATAGCCACTGGGTCGCGTTTGGAGGTCGGATTTGGGGCTCAGTTGGGGGTTGACGAATCAGGATTGACCGGCAGATTAGCGAGAGTTAGTTTGGCGCGTCGGTTGCACTTGCCCATACCTCAGAGTGGTGGGCCCTCCCCTCTGTAACGGCCCCCTCTGAGTCAGTAGTTGATGGCAGCGTACAGTTCGGACATAGCCGGCACCGCACGTTCTCCGTGAGGCGTGTGGTGAGCGGGATTTCGTGTTATCGGAGTCCTACCTCGAAGTGCAACCGAGCGATGGCGCATTTGAAATGTCGCTGGCTATGAACTGGGAGCATTAATCCCCAGAAGGAGGGTTGTATGCCTCGTACGTTGTTGAACCGTCGCGGCCGGGGCTTTGCCCTGGCTGCGCTCGCGCTCCTCTTCGGGGTTGGGACTGCGTTCGCGCAGGCCGGCCGCATCGAAGGGACGGTGCGAGACGCCAGCACTGGCGACCCGGTCGCGGGCGCGAGAGTGACCGTGATCGGGACTCAACTAGCCGGCACGTCGAATGAGAATGGCTACTACGCCATCGCCAACGTGCCGGTCGGGACCTACGAGGTCCGGGTGAACGTCATCGGTTACCAGCAGGTGACGATCACCAACCAGCGGGTGGCGGCAGGTCTGCCGACCACCGTCAACTTCACCCTTGCCCGCAGCATCCTCAGAATCGAAGGCGTGGTGGTGACCGGCGTCGCGGAAGCGACGCAGGCCATCAAGTTGCCCTTCACGGTGGACCAGGTGAAGGCCGAGGACATCCCCGTCCCCGCCTCGAACCCTGAGGAGGCTCTCCGCGGCAAGGTGGCCGGTGCCCGGGTGGTTCGTGGCAGCGGGTTGCCGGGATCCGGCGTGTCTGTCCTCCTGCGGGGGGTGACGAGCATCAGCACGGCGGGACGCTCGAATGAGCCGCTCTACGTGGTGGACGGCGTCATTCTCGGCGCCTCCATGGTGGACATCGACGCGTTGGATGTCGAGACCATCGAGGTCGTGAAGGGCGCGGCCGCTGCGGCGCTCTTCGGATCACGGGCCGCCAACGGCGTGGTGCAGATCACGACGCGCCGCGGGAGGGACGTCCCGGAGGGCGACACGCGGATCACCTTCCGGAGCGAGTTCGGGCGGAACTTCTTGCAGGAAGACTTCCGGATGACCCGGACGCACTTCTACAAGACCGACGGGACGAACTGGCTCGCCGAGGCCGGACTACTCGGTCCGGATGGGGACACCGTGCTCACCGTGGTTGACACCACCTTCAACCCCGACGGTTCGATCACGGTTTATCAGGACAACACGGTGGCCATCATCGGGCCTCGGGAGCGCCGCGCGGTAGACTGGATCTACGACAGCACGGCTTGGGCCGGTCCGGAGTCGTTCACGCAGGGCCGGTACGCCGTGTCTGACAACCCGTACCCGGGCCAGCTGTTCGATCACATGGATCGCTTCTTCGACCCGGGCACCTACTACACCAACTCGATCAACATTTCGCACCGGACTGGGAACACCAACTTCATGGCGTCGTTCCACGAGAACAAGGAAAGCGGCATTGTGGACGCGCTCGATGGCTACCTGCGTCGCGGTGGCCGGGTGAATGTCGATCACCGGATCGCCCGCCGCCTCGACTTCAGTGCCAGCATCATGTTCTCCCAGTCGACGGCCGACGAGCCCTTTGGTGACAACCCCAACCCGTTCTTCACGCTGCCCCGCATCGAGGGCGACGTGGACCTGTTGAAGCGGTATCCGGCGGCTCAGGAAAGAATCGACGCGGGGGTGGGCTCGGCGCGGGACAGCAACGACTACCTGATCATCCCGAATCTCGAGGTTCTCGAGGAGAACCCGATGTACCTGGTGGCCAACCAGGACGTGACGAATACGCGCGGCCGGTTGTTGGCCAGCATCGGACTCAGGTGGCGCCCGACCGAGGAGTTCGATATTTCGGGCAACTTCAGCTTCGACCGGTCGGACCGGAATTCGACTGAGTTCTGGTTCAAGGACTACCGGACCTTTGATCCCAGTTCCCTCCGGGATGGTCGGCTGAGAAAGCGCAACAACTACAGCCAGGCCCTGAATGCCTCTGTCACGGCGGCGTACACCAAGCGCATCGGGTTGCTCAATACGAGCACCAAGGCGCACGTGCTGCTGGAGCGGGACAAGGACGAGAATACCACGGCGCGTGCGACCCGGCTGTACGTGGACAACGTGAGGGACCTGGACAACTCGGATCCCGATCTGCAGCGCGTGTACGGGAGCACTTCCGAGGTTCGCGCCCTGGGGTACTTCTTCACCGAACAGATGGATCTCAACGACCGCTACGTCGTGGATGCCCTGATCCGGCGTGACGGGAGTTCCCTGTTCGGGCCTGATGACCGCTGGCACTGGTACTACCGGGTCGGTGGCGCGTGGCGGGTGGCGCAGGAGCCCTGGTGGCCGTTCGGGTTCCTCGATGAGTTCAAGCTGCGCGTGTCGCGCGGCACCGCCGGCGGGCGTCCCAGGTTCTCGGCGCAGTACGAGACCTACTCCGTGGGCTCGGGGGGCGTGACCAAGGGCAACCTCGGCAACAAGCTGCTCAGGCCTGAAAAGGCCACCGAGACCGAGTTCGGGGTGGACCTCATCGCCCTCGGCCGTTTCTCGCTGACCGTGAGCCACGCCCGCTCGACCATCGAGGACCAGATCTTGCAGGTGCCGCTGCCCGGCTACGCCGGCTTCAGCCGCCAGTGGCAGAATTCTGGTACGGTGAGGACCAACACCTGGGAGGCTACCCTCCAGGCGGCCCTCATCCAGAAGCGGGATGTGAACTGGAACCTCAACATCGTGTGGGACCGGACCCGGGGGATCATCGACAGCCTCGGCGCGCCGCCCTTCTTCATCAGCGCTAGTTTCTACGCGCGCAAGGGTGACGACGTCGGCACACTCTACGGCTCGCGGTGGGCCACACAGTGCAGCGATGTCTTGTTCGGTGACGGCCTGACTTTGGAGAGGGGTTTCTACTCCGGTGATGAGTGCCTCGTGTCGCAGGGCGGCGCGTTCGATATCAACGACGACGGTTACCTCGTTCCCGTGGGCGTCGACAACACGTGGCGCGACGGCATCGAGAAGCACTACTATGGGGGCACGGTCACCATCGATAGCGTGAGCTACGCCTGGGGAATCCCCATCAAGGGCTACACTATCCGGGTGGACACGTTGCCGGGTGGCGTGGTCGCCACCGACACGAGCCGCTTCCAGAAGGTTGGGAGTTCGATCCCTGACTTCAACTTGGGCGTGTCGCAGACGTTCCGTTGGAAGGGCTTCTCCGTGTATACGCTGTTCGACGCCCAGATCGGCGGCGACATCTACAACAACACGCGGCAGTGGGGTTGTCGCGACAAGACCTGCTGGGAGTATGATCAGGTCACCCAGGACGGCGCGCTCGCCTCAGGGGACGGGACGGATCCCAGTGGTTACAAGTCGATCCTGTACGGCGAGATCCTCTACGACGTGAACAGCGACAACAGTCACTTCGTCGAGGACGGCTCGTTCGTGAAGTTCCGCGAGCTGGCGTTGCGGTACACGTTCAGCCGCGCCCAGCTGGAAGGCTTTTTCGGGGGATTCATCAAGCGGGTGTCCCTCGCCGTGATTGGCCGGAACCTGATGACCTGGACTGACTACAGCGGATACGATCCGGAGGTATCGGGGCTGGGTGGGTCTGCCGCCTACCTCCGGTATGACGACTTCGGTTATCCGAACTACCGGACCTGGACCGGCTCTATCGAGATCGAGTTCTGATCCCGATCGCTGGGTGATACTGGCTTTCCATCTGCCCCGTCCCCGCCTGTGCCGGGGACGGGGGCAGATGAGCCGACTGAAGACAAGAACATGATCATGAGAGGAGGGATGGCTCTATGAGGTGGAAATGGGTGAGAGCCGCAGCCGTGGCGTTGCTCGTGCCACTGGCCGTTATCGCGTGCGAGGCCTTCGACGAGCTGGACGACCTCGATGTCATCAACGAGAACGCCCCGGACACGGAGCGCGCCCTGGGCACCCCGGGGGACATCGAGGCCCTGATCTCCAGCGGGTTCGGGACCTGGCTTGAGGCCACCCAAGGCCCGACGGGGCTGGGGTTGTCGACCGCCGGGGATGAGCTGAGCATGTCCTGGGGCAACATGGCCATCAAGGACCTGTCCTCCGAGCCCCGCGTGGCATGGAACAACTCCTCGTCGTATAACTATCGGTACGTCAGCGACTCCCGAGGCTGGAGGCGGCCCTATCGAGCCCTCTCGGCCATGTACGACGGGCTGAGGGCGTTCGACGCAGATCCCACGCTGGCGGAGCAGATCGACTTCGACCGGGCCAAGGCGTATGCCAAGTTTGTGCAGGGCTTGGCCCATGGCTGGATAGCCTTGCAGTTCGACTCGGGTTTCATCTTTGACGAGACGGTGGAGCTCGAGACCGAGGTGCTGTATCTGAAGCCGTACCCAGACGTTATGGCCGCGGCGCTCGGGTATCTCAATGATGCGATCACGCTGGCGCAACAGGGGAGCTGGTCGCTGCCCGTCAGCTGGATCAACGGCAACGCGTTCACGGCCTCCGATATCGCCCGGCTGGCCCACTCGTATGCCGCGCGGTTCATGGCGCAGGTGGCCCGCACGCCGGCGGAACGGGCCGATCCGACTATATGGCAAACCATCATCAGCCACGTCGATAACGGCATCACCGCCGACATCGAGATTGTCGGCCAGAACAGCGACCCGTGGGATGACTGGATCAAGTGGGGCGGGGCCCAGGTCGGCCGCACCTGGGGACGGGCGGACTACAAGACGATCGGCTACCTCGAAGCTGGCGCCGGCCTGGGATACGACAACTGGCTGGCCACCCCCGTGGCCCAGCGTCTGCCGTTTGACTTGGATATCCCGGACCGGCGGGTCACCCCCGGTCCCCCACCGCATACGGAGTTCGTGTCGGAGGGTCTCGATTTCGGTCACTGGGGACAGCCAAACCACCCGGAGGCCCGGGGGACGTACCACTGGTCGTTCTACGGCCATCACCGCTACCGGAACTTCCCCGAGAGCGGTGACATCGACCCGTTCGTCATCATGACGACGGAGGAGATGGATCTGCTCAAGGCGGAAGGCCTGGCGCGGCTGGGACAGGCCGGGGCGGCGGCGCTGGTCAACAACACCCGGGTGAACCGGGGTCAGCTGCCACAGGCAACCGATGGCGACGCAGACCTCCTAGAGAAGATCTTCTACGAGATGCAGATCGAGAACTTCAACGTCTGCGGCGGCTGCCCCATGTTCAACCGGAGGGGTTGGGGCGGTCTGCAACCCACGGGTCCCAGCCACCACTTCGGCCTGGTGACTGGCACGCTGGTCCACTTCCCGCTACCGGGCTCGGAGCTGGAGATTCTCCAGAAGAAGGCGTACACCTACGGTGGGGAAAACAAAGAGGGTAGCGCCCTTGTGGCGTGCGGAGGACTGCCGACGGAGCCGTGCCCTGGTGGTTCAGCTGCACCGGCGTTTGGAGCAGCAGCGGCCGCAGGCAGCGGCGTTCCGGCACGGCTGGTGTACCGCTTCAACGGCCTGAGAACGACGGCTGAGAAGCTGGAGTTCATCAGAGGCGAGACCCATTATGGTCTGGGCGAACTGAGGCGGTACCGCTAGGCCGGTATCCCTGCCGCCACCAGCGCGCCAGGGTTGGTTCGACAGAGAAAGGCCACCGCATCTTGACTGTGGTGGCCTTTCGTCTTTCCAGTTCGTGAGCATTGTCTCAGGGTGACCGGAGGCCGTTCGACATACTGAGTCCCGTCACGGCCGTTCGAATCTCTAGCTCTGAATGAGTCCTGCGCCGCCCTCCGTGGATCGATCCCGGAAGCGGGAGCCCGGTTCCCGCCTTCCCCTCCTGGCCCGCCGAGCGGTGGGCGGGCTGCTGGTGCTGCTCGCCATGCTGCCCGTCTACCGACTGCTCTCGGGGCCAGCGGGCGGTTTCCCGGCCTGGCAGACCGTGCGGGCCGCCGACCGCTACTATGTGACCCTATGGCAGGGGTCGGCGCTACTGATTCTCGCGGCCATTCTGCTGGCTTTCGTGTTCGGCGGCCGGGCGGTGCGCCGCCTGGGCCGCATCGGCGAGCTTCTCGCGGTGTCCCCGTCGGTCGCGTTCGCCGCGGGGCTGGCTGTTGTTTCGGGACTCCTGACGCTGTGGTTTGGACTGCAGGTGCTCCACGGAGAGCCGCTGCTCCACGACACCCAGATTCAGCTGCTCCATGCCCGCTACCTGGCGGCGGGTGAGCTGGCCGGCCCGCCCCTGGCGCAGCCCGAGTTCTGGAACATGCAGTTCATGCTCAACACGCCGCAGGGTTGGGTGTCGCAGTATCCTCCACTCCACGCGGCGATATTGGCGGTCGGCTTCCTGGTGGGCGCCGTCTGGGCGGTTGGCCCGCTCCTGATGGCGGTGACTGCGTTCTTCAGCTGCCTGGCTGCAGAGCGTTTGCTGCCGGAGAAGCCTGCCGTGGCCCGTCTTGGGGCGCTGCTGGTCGCCGTGAGCCCGTTCCTCATCGCCCTGGCCGGTGCGTCGATGAACCACGCCACGGCGGCTGCCTTGGCCGCTACGGCGGCGTATTGCGCGCTGCGCGCGCTGGATGGGAGGGGGTGGTGGGGTTGGGCAATGGGAGCCGGGGCAGCAGTCGGCGCCATGCTGGCCACCCGTCCGCTTTCCGCTGTCGTGATCGGTGCAGCGGTGACGCTGGGAGTCTGGTTGTGGGTACCGGAGCAGGGCGCCCGCCAGGGCCGACGGGTGGGCGTCCGTCTCGCTGCCATGGTTGTGGGTGCGCTGCCCTTTGCGGTCGCGTTAGGCTTCTACAACGCCCACTTCTTCGGGTCTCCCACGCGGTTCGGCTATCTCGCGGCCGCCGGCCCGGCGCATGGCTTGGGGTTTCATCCGGACCCGTGGGGCAACCTGTACGGCCCGATGGAAGCGCTGGGCTACACCTCGGCCGATCTGCTCGCGCTGGGACGGGACCTACTGGGTACGCCCCTTCCGGCTGTGGCCATCGTGGGGCTGTTTCTCATAGTTGCGCCGCGGCTCACCGGCGGGGAGCGTGTCCTGGCCGCTTGGGCACTCGCGCCGGCGCTGGCAAACGCGTTCTATTGGCACCACGATCTGGTGTTGGGACCCCGGATGTTGGGGGAAGCGGCACCGGCTTGGTGCTTGCTGGCGGCCGTCGCCGGGGTGGGCCTGGTCCGGCCAGCACCTTCACCACACCGCCCGGACAGGGTGGTGTGGCATCGTCGAGCGCTCGCCGGACTGTTTGTTCTCGCGTTACTCCTGGGGCTCGGCTACCTGGGGCCACGGCGCCTGCTGGGGTTCGGTGAGAGGGTGGCAGCCGAGCCGGTAGTCCAGCCGCCTGAGACATCACGCCCTTCTCTGGTTTTCGTGCACGAAGGCTGGGAGGATCGGCTGGGTGCTCGGCTCGCCGCCAGGGGCCTGCGGCTCGACAGCGTTCGGACGATTCTGGGGCGCTATTCTCCCTGCCAGGTGCAGCGCGCTCTGGACGGCACTCTCGGGGACTGGGAGAGTGAGTGCCGCCGCCAGGCGGCTTCCGACCGCTACGGTGTGCTGGGGATTCCGGCTCTGGTCTGGCAGGGCGACCTGCCGGGCCTGCGACCGGCCGGCCCGATGTGGGTCCGCGATCTTGGCCCCGACCACAACGTGCGACTCCTGGAGCAATTCCCGGACCGGGTAGCGCTGGTGCTGCTGCCGCCCATCGGTGAGCGGACCTGGGTGCTGGTTCCTTTCGAGCAAGGCATGTCGGTTCTTTGGGGCACGGAGGCTCAATGAACTGGCGGAGCGTATCCCAGTTTGCGTTGGTACGCTCGCGGAGGGGGCCAGCGGCACGCTGCGTCGCTAGCGGAACCGTTGACACAGTCCGCTAGTGCGCAGTAATGCTCTGAGCCCGAAGTGGTGGTGGTGTTGTCCCCCGCGATTCGCGATCTTTCAGCTAACTTAGGACTGCTCCGACACAAGGTGGTTTCCATGCGCCGTACTCTTGTCGGCCTAGCCCTGGCGGCGGCCATGCTCGTCGCGGCTGGTTGCGCAGCCGCGTCCGGCGGCGGTGGCGGATCGGGAGAGGCCGTTTACAGAAGGAACCTGGGTCGAGCGACCCCCCTCGACGTCGCCCGCTACACCCGCGTGATCCTCCAACGATTCCACTATCAGATTGAGCGGGCGGATTCGACGGAGTACTACACGTTTTTCGAGACGCGGTGGAGGGGTCGGTACCCATTTCAGGATGAGCTGGATAGTGGAGTCGTAGAGGTGACGTCCCGCCTCACCATCCGCGCCCGGGCGATCCGGGGTACGTTGAGCCTGGCCCCTGTGGAGTTCACGGCGGAGAACATGGTTCGGATGCGGGAATCCGGCGAGTGGCGCCGAGGGCTGATGACGCCCATGGCCAGGGAGTACTTCAGGGATATCGCGGACGCCCTGAAGCAGGAGTTCGATGCACACATGCGCGTCCGCGGCTGAAGGTGCAGGCGGGCTCCCTGCACTTTCCACACCTAGATCGGGGTGGTTGGGCCTCGGAGCCAAACTCGGCCGTGTACCGGGGGAAGGGGGCGGCAGGTGGGGCGGGCCCTGCAGCGTCGGGGCGGCATCTGCCGGAATGAAGGGACATTGAGTATGCGTCGTGTGCTTGTCGGTTTGTGGATGGCGCTGCTGGCCGGCTGTGGGCTGCAGGACGCCTTTGTCGGGGACGGGACGGTCGTGGCCCGCGCCGGAAATCATCGGCTCACCCTCCGTCAACTGGCAGACTTCATGGTGATGAGGGAACTGCTGCCGCTGGATGCCCCGCTGGTGGAGCGATGGGCGTGGTGGTGGGTGGAGTATTCGCTCTTTGCGCAGCGTGTCGGGGCGGGGGATTCCCTGCTCGACTCCGCGAGTGTCGTGCAGGCGAGGTGGCCGGACGTGCGAGCGGCGATGGTGGACAGCATGTATGCACGCCTGGCGGAACAACGGCTCGCGCTGACTGAGGCGACGCTGGACAGTGCCTACGCGGCAGGTGATCTACTGCCGATCGATCAGATTCTGATCAGTGCGCCGGCGAGCCTCTCGCCTGAGGAGAGGGCACGGAAGCGTCGCCGGGCGGAGGCCGTGCGGGCACGGCTGGTGGGCGGCGGTACGTGGGCAGCGGCGAATGAGGCGAACGAGGATCCGGGGTCGCGGGCAACGGGCGGCAGCATCGGCGTGATCACGTGGGGCACCATGGTTCCCGAATTCGAGCAAGCGGCGTTCGCCCTCGAGCCGGGTGAGATCTCGCCGGTGACGCGGACGGTTTACGGCTATCACATTATTCGTCGCCCACGGCTCGACGAGGTGCGCGAGGACTATGCGCGCGTGGTCGAGGATACGCTGTACTGGCGCATGAGGGATGCCTACACCGCGCAGCTAGTGGACCGCTGGGAGGTACGGTTGGAGCCCCGGGCCCCGGAGATGATCCGGCAGGCAGCCGAGCAGCCGAACCGCGCGAAACACTCAGCTGACCGGATCGGGAGCTTTACGGGAGGGGAGTTCACCGTCTCCAATTTCATCCGCTGGCTTCAGGTGCTGCCCAGTGCGGAGCACGAGGCGATCCGCCGATCCAACGATGACGAGCTGCGGGATCTTGCGCGGAGGGTCATCCGGTACGACCTCGAGTGGTTGGAGGCGCAGAATGCCGGGATCGTGCTCCCCGACAGTGAGTTCGTCAGGATCAAGCGGCGACTGGCGCGGGACATCGCACTGGTGTGGGGCCTGCTGGCAGTGGACTCGGTCCGGGGTGAGACCACCTCCGCCCGATCGGAGGATGACGTGATCGCCACTGCCGTGTACGGGTACCTCGTCCGATTCGCTGGGCTCCCGGGCCAGGTGCGGTTCGAGAGAGTGCCGGCGTTCTTGCCTGACAAGCTGCGGGAAGAGGCCGAGTGGAGCATCCGCTATGGCCTCATGGATCGAGTGCTGGAGCGTGCTGCCGAGCTGCGGGCGGCACTGGACAGTGCGGAGGCCGCCGTTGATACCGGCGGCGGGCGCCGGTGAGGGAGCGGGTCCCGGCGTGACGGAACCCGCCGTGCTCCGCTACACGGTGTGCGGCACGACCCTTGAGTTGGCGGTCGAAGACGCGAGCCTTCGCCAGCCGCTTTCCCATCTCTTCCCAACATATCAGATCGAGGTGGAGTCCCCGGAGCCGGCCTCCGCGCCTGCTATCACGGTGAGTGCACGCGGCGGTGAGTATGTGGTGCACCCTAGCGAAGGTGTGCCAAGCTACTGCAAAGACTCCTCGAAGCTGCTCGCTGTGTGCGAGTTCGCCTTGACCCAGGCATTCCTCGCCGCCTGTGCAAGCTTTGTCCAGTTGCACGCATCAGGCGCCGTGGTGAACGGGCGGGCGGTGCTGGCCCTCGGCGCCGCAGGCGCCGGCAAATCCAGCCTCGCGCTGAGCTGGCATCGGGCGGGCCACCCCGGTCTGGGTGATGACGTGGTGTTCGTTGATCAGCAGGGTCATGCTCATCCGTTCAAGCGTCTATACGAGGTCCAGACGGACTTTCTCGCCGCTGTGGGAATCGAGCCGGGGGCGACATGCCTCTGGGAAGCCGGCAGTGAGGAGGCCTGGTACGATCCCGGAAGCGGTGCCGGGTGGGCGGAGCCGGCCCCTGTCTCAACCATCGCTGTGGCCCGATTCCGTCACGGAGCGAAGTTGTCCATCGAGCCACTGTCGCGTACCGGAGTGCTCAACGCGCTGCTCCACAGTCAGCTGCCCTCCGGTCCCACACCTGGCCGGCGGTTCGATTCGTTGGCCCGGCTGGTTGAAGGCGCCCAGGCCTTCGAGGTGGTGTTCGGGTCGGCGGTGGAGGCGGCGCAGGCCATCGCCGAGCATGCGGGATAACGATCCCATTGCGGGTGTGCTCATCGCGGCCCTTGAGGCCGCAGCCGGGACCCTCCGCGTGGTGGATCAGGATCCTGCGCTTGCCCTGGCACGTGGGTTCGGGTTCGGAGGCTTCATCGAGCGGCGCCGCGGGGCGGTGCCAAGTGGGCGCGACGAGCGCCTCGTTCGCCAGTTCCGCGATCAGCTGCTGGTAGAAGCGGCCACTGAGCTGTCACAGGCTCTTGCGGCTGCGGACGTCCCCCACTTCTTCGCCAGGGGGATGGCCCTCCTGGGGTCGCTGTACGAGCCGGGAGATCGGGAGATGGCGGATATCGACTTGTTCGTCACCCCGGCGGCCGAGGGTCGCACCCGCGAGGTGCTGGGGCGGTGCGGATATGAGGAGCTTCCGTCCGAAGACCAGAGCGGGGCAGCCGTTCTCAGGTCCAGCGTGGACCTGGCTCGCGAGGGGCGATCGGAGGTGGAGGCGATCGCTGTGGAACTCCACTGGGGGCTGACACCGGTCGATCGTTTGCTGCCACGGCCGGACACCCTGGTGCCGGATCTGGTGTGGGACGGCGTGCTGTTGGATGGGCCCTTACCGGTGCCGGCACCGGCGCACCATGCGGCTCTCATCGTGCATCACCTGGTGCATCATGACTTGCTGCACGTCCGGGGATTCCTCGACTTGGCGCTGCTGCGGCACCGGGTGTGGACGGGGGGAGGGGATCAGTATGAGGCCGTTGCCCGTTGCTTGGGGGTGTTACGCGCAGCCCGGGTGCTGCACTGGATCCTGCTGGATACGTTCGGCTTCACGCCCCTTCCCGGCATAGCGCAGCCACCCCGAGACTGGCGCGGGCGGCGGATGCTGAGGGATTTGAGCTTGCGGCGCTGGTTGACCTGGGCCGGAGCCGCCCGGGAGGACGAGCACACGACGATCACGCTGCGCCGCATCGGCCGGCGGCTGATCCTGCTAGACCGCCTGCGGGACGGACCTGGCCTGCTGGCAGACGCTCTGTGGCCGCCCCGGGAACACCTCCGTTGGCGATGGCCGGACGCACCTTCGGACCGGGCTGCGTGGGGGCGCCATTTGCGACTGCTGGCTGGTAAGATGTTGAGAGGGTGAGAGTCACCTAACGATCGCTTGCCCAGGCTTCTGGATCCCGCAATCTTAGCGCCTATGGAACAGCTCAACCGATCGGCCCACCCCCGGGGACGGGACGACGTAGTGTTTCGGCAGCTGGATGAGGAGTGGGTACTGTTCGATCCCGTCACTGATCGCCTTCACGCCCTCAATCTGACAGCGGCCCTGGTTTGGACCCACCTCACTGGTGAGCTCGGCGTGCCGGAGATTGCCGATGCTGTGGGGAAATCGTTCACCCCGCCGGTGGAGGGCGAACGGGTCGTGGCCGATGTGGAGGCAACTATCGAGCGGTTTCGCGGGGAAGGACTCCTCGCGTGACATCGGTCAAGTACTACCGCGACCTCCTGACGCAGCAGACCCGCATTGACGCCTTCCGACGAGCGCTCGCCAGAGTCGTGAAGACCGGTGATCGGGTGTTGGATCTGGGAACCGGCTTGGGCACGTTTGCCTTCTTCGCCGCCGATGCGGGAGCTGCCAAGGTTTGGGGGGTGGATGGTGAGGCCATCGTGCATGTGGCCAAGGCCATTGGAACCCTCAACGGGTACTGTGACCGTGTCGAGTTCATTCGGGGCTGGCTTCCCGAGGTGACGCTTCCGGAACGGGTTGACGTAGTCATCTTCGAGGATTTCCCGCCGCGCCTGTTGGGCGGCACTGCATTTCGCCTGTTGAAGACCGTCCATGAGAAGTACGCGGCACCGGGCGTCCGCACGGTCCCGACGGCCGCCGAACTGTACGTTGCACCAGTGAGCTCCCCCGAGCTGTGGCGGGAGGTCGCGCCCTTTGGCGCAGGCGACGTCGCCTACGACCTCGATTGGAGTCCCAGCCGCGAGTACGTGGCGAACTCTCCCCTCAACACAGGGATACCGGCTGAAGTGCTGGCAGGTCGACCGGAGCGTGTGGCGACCCTGCGCTTCAGCGAACCGCCGTCTCCTGCCGCACTCAAAGGTGGCGCCAGTTGGGTGGTTGAGCGGGAACTGGTCTTGCATGGGCTGGCCTTGTGGTTCGATCTGGATTTCGGCGGGGGCGAGCGGCTCTCCAACGCGCCGGGAGCTGAGCCCGGCTCCTGGGGTCACCTGTTTCTGCCCGTTGAGCCGCCCCTCGAGGTGCCGGCATCTACCGAGGTGCGAGGCGCCGTTCGGGCCGACCCTCGCTCGGACGGAACTCCCGGTTGGCTGGCGTGGGAGGTGGTTGCCGGGGAGGAGCGGCGGGGGGGGCACGAGTTCGCGTCGGCACCGGCTTCGCTGGGGGATGTCTACACGGCGTCGCCGGACTGTATCCCACGACTCGCTGCACGAGGTGTCCTGGAGGCGAGAGTGCTGTCCCTCACAGACGGCACCCGCTCCATCCGCGACATTGCGAGAGAGCTCACCGCCGAGCGGCGAGATCTCACACAGGAAGAGGCCGAACGCCTCGTGGCTCGGGTTCTGCACGATAGAATAGAACCAGGGCCCGGCCTCGTCGCCGCCGGGGAGGGGTGAATCATGACCGAGCAGGCCCGAAGGGAGTTCCTCAAGAAGCTGGCCAAGGCGGCTGCCTACACGGCTCCCGTGGTGTATAGCCTGGCAGCTCCCATCGATCTCGTGGGGCAGGGCGGGAAGTCGTCGCAGCACAAGATGCAGTCAGCCGCCTTTCAGCAGCAACAGCCCCAGCAGAGACCGGGGGGCGATGCTCCCTGGGACCGTCCCCCACCAGGATCGAAGCTGCCGTAGGATTCCGCTGGACGTCCGCGTCTGCCGCGGATCGTTGTCCCGACGCGTATCTCGATTGAATCTGCGTCTTAGCGATTATCCGAGGCAGATGCGAGCACCACTTCAGATACGTTCCACTGGTGTAGCGAGTCAGTAGTTCCGTGACCAAGACGACACGCCGAGCAGTCCCGTAGCGTGGGTGGTGGTCCGGCGGTCTCGGCGGGGCCACGGATTGATGCGCGGA
>JABAOF010000609.1_pt5 | contig 42178 bp, 42 predicted proteins | sample 7062171 | NCBI WGS metagenome assembly JABAOF01 (sample SAMN14538628, study PRJNA623070) | marine sediment metagenome | biome: marine biome [ENVO:00000428]; feature: marine pelagic biome [ENVO:01000023]; material: deep marine sediment [ENVO:00002113] | place: India: Gulf of Khambhat ... | reverse complement strand
GAGCAGTGTGTCCTCCAATTGGAGAAGTGGCTTGAAGAGGACATAGACTATATCTTGGTTGGCTGGAGCATGACCTTAGATGACTGGACACTCTTCGCTAAAAAGGTAATCTCAACCTTCCAATGAAATTCGATACCTTGCAATAATTGTTTTCCTGAATTCTCGAAGTTTTTTGGTGAAATTCCTAAAAATATCCAATGAAAAATATACATCTATAGGGCTGCGGGGCAAAGTGCCTGACAAAGACCACAGATAGAGGCTGTGCCAACCATATTTAATTCAGCGGACTGCCATGGATCCTGTAGCTCTAGGGCTCTTAAATAGTCTTCTGGCTTGACCTTGTCCGGGATCGGCACCTCTACCTTTCCAAGGGTGGTTTTCAGTAAGCCTCTGTTAGCCCACCGACATCTCCACTTATCCTTGCGACAGTACTCCACTCTCCTACCGTCGATATGGAAGGAGACAGCCTCATTCCTATTGAGAGCTCCTGATGGACAGACCTGAATACAGACATCACAGGTTTTCCGATCACAGAGCTTTGCGCCACTGTAGAGGGGGTCAGGATCAAAGCTTGCCCTAGTTATCACGGAAACAAGCCTAAGGTTAGCCCCTGCTTCGGGGTTCAAGAACATACTGCTCCATCCAAACTCTCCTAGACCTGCGGCGAAAGCTGCGTGTCTCACGCTAAAGATACCTTTAACATTTAATTGGTCGCTTGGAACACCTGAAGGGATGGGAAGGGAGGTATAACCCAGTTTTTCTAAGTTTCTAGCCACTTTATAGGCAACAAAGTTGAGCTGTTGATGAGGTAGGACATAACCGTAGATGATGTAAGAGTAAATAGCATGTCTATAACCTTCATAGGCAGTCTTCAAGGCTTGAACGACCCCTTCCTCTATTCTCAAACCCATGACAACCACAGACTCAGCTTTTGAAAGAAGGTCACCAGGTCTATGGCCTTTTGGCGCGGCGTTAAGCCTATCCATCGAGGTGATCCCGACATAGTCAATACCCAATCCCAAGACATACTCCTTAAACTCTTTTGTCGATACCAAGCCTAATCCACCAAAATTTAGTTCAACATCATGGACTTATTATATAACGAATTGAAAAGATGAAACTATCTAGTTTAACTTACCTGACTCTGACTTTGAGATTGAAGGTATCTAACTGAGTACTCTGATAAGGCCCAACTTGGTATAGACCCGTCATATCCGTGCATTATTTTCTATTGTGATTCTGAAGAAAAAGCAAGATATGATTTGTATAATTCAGAGTAATTTTTTTTCAAGTAATTATTTAATAAAAGGTGGACTGATAAAGATGAAAATAGTGAAAGTTGAAGAAGCTCCAACACTGGAGACCGTAAAGGGAAGACACGGAGTGATTCTACAGTCAGGAAAAAAGGCCATGATGATGATAGTTACCGTTGAACCAGGTATCTCGACTCCACCGCACCGTCACCCTCACGAGCAGATCGGTTACCTTTTAGAGGGAAGAGGTGTTCTCTTCTCAGGTGGCGAATCTGTCAACATAGAGGCTGGAACCTCCTTTCTGATCCCGCCTCACGAGAGCCACAAATTCGATGCAACGGGAGAAAAATCTGCTGTTATCATCGAGGCATTCAGCCCACCACGAGGAGACTACGTAGAACGAGCAAAGAAGTAAGATTCACGCTAGAAGTAGGTGGTTACTTGATGATGGACGGGAAACAACTTTTTGTTTGGGATTGAAGGCGCACCGTCTCTTTTGAGTGTAGAAACATAGTTTAATGTATCAAATGATTGAAATTATTTATAAAGGGTGTATAAAGAGGAAAACAGTGGAATTTTTTCCGTAAACTATATATTTGGTTACAGAATACTTATTTTGACTTTTTACTTTGAGATTGTGATGACAGGCCTAAGAGTACGTGAGAACATGAAATTTGTGGTAGACGAGATACTAGAAGTGCTTATTGATGGAGAACTACGTTCCTATTCAGATCTAGCCCAGAAACTCAGCCTAAGAGAAGAAAAAATCAGAGAAATTTTGAAGTTCTTAGAGGAATTTGACTTTGTCAGGATCGTTGACGGCAAAGCCAGGATAGATACCGCAGTCAAGAGAGCCCTAGAGAACACTCGAGGCTAGGTGAGTTTGAGGCCTCTATGGGAACTTTGAATTGAATATCTATTCTGCTAAATAAAAAAAGTTCAAGAGAAGTATTAGTAGAGTTCTTCACAAGCGGATATGCTTTATCCTACTTATTCCTTTGAGAGAGAAGTTTAATACTTGAATGTGATTCAAGTTGAGTATTCCTCTTTGAGTTTTCTTTTAAGGATCTTGCCGTAGGCGCTCTTTGGAAGTTCTTCTATGAAATCTACTGATTTCGGCTTTTTGTAGCTGGCGATCTGCTCTTTACAAAAATTGATTATTTCCTGATCAGTGGCATCTTTATTTTTCTTTAACACAATAAAGGCTTTTACAGACTCGCCCCATAGCGGGTCTGAGACACCTATGACTGCAACCTCGTGAACCGCGGGATGACGTAAAATCACGTCTTCAACTTCTCTCGGATAGATATTGGCTCCGCCACTGATTATTAGATCTTTTTTTCGATCTTTTATGAAAACGTATCCTCTCTTATCGACATATCCGATGTCTCCTGTGTGCAGCCATCCGTTTCTTAAAGTTTCTTCAGTAGCAGTGGGGTTCTTAAAATATCCTTTCATGACAACTTCTCCCCTAGCTACTATCTCACCCATCTCATCTGGTTGTAGTTCATTATCGTTTCCATCAAATATTTTAACTTCTAAATCCGTCCTCGCAATCCCAGCTGAAGACAATCGTTCTAACTGATCAGGAGGTCCTTCAGTTATATGGTCTTCTTTCCTTAGGTAAGTAAGAGTCATAGGTGCCTCTCCCTGACCATAGAGCTGAACAAGGATTCTTCCAAACTTCCTAACAGTCTCTTTCAAGTCTTCTACATACATGGGGGCTCCGCCATAAATGATACATTTAAGGCTGCTGAGATCGTAGTTATCTATCTCTGGTGAACTCATGAGCATCTTGATCATGGTTGGTGTTAGGAAGGCAAAAACCGTTATCTTTTCTCTCTCTATGGTTTCGAAAATCAATTCTGGGTCGAAGGAACTAGGTCTAAAGATAATGTTAGTTGCCCCCTTAGCTAATGCTGGAAGGATGTAGAGGCCACTGCCATGGGTGAGGGGAGCCGCATGAAAAACAATGTCTTCAGGCTGTAAAGGATATAAATCAGCATAAAAATTCATGGCCATGACCATCAAGTTTCTGTGCGTGAGCATGGCTCCCTTAGGTTTCCCTGTCGTACCTGATGTATAAAACAGCCATGCCAAGTCATCTGGATGAACGTCGATGCACGATTCCTCTGAAGAATGCTCCAAAATAAGTTTCTCGTAATCTAGCATTTCTTTACTGGGATTGGATAAACAGATGAAATGCTCTACAAAAGGTATATCCTTCTCGACAGTTATGATAGAATCTTTAAATTTCTCTTCGAAAATTATTGCACGTGATTCAGAATGATTTACAATATACGAGATTTCTCTAGGATGAAGCCTTGCGTTCATGGGGACTGAGACGATACCCGTCTTAAAGCACGCGAACAATGATTCGATTAGCTGAGGGCAATTCGACTGCCAGGTCGCTACACATTCGCCATGTTTAACCCCCAATTCTAAAAGAGCATTCACCAAGCCATTTACACGGTTGTTCAGATGTTCGTATGTTGTTTCATCTTCACCATAAACGATGGAGAGTTTTTCAGGGTAAACCACAGCGCTTTTCGATAACAGTAAGCCAATATTCATACGTCTCCCATAAGTTTCAAATATTTTAAAATATATTTACTTCTAAAGATCATTCAGACTCAAGTTTAGGTATGATTCCTCTTGGAAGCTAATGCAAGCTATCTTAGGTGCTCTGGTGGATGCCGTTTACTGTATAGGGAAGTTCTTTCAAAGAGATTCGTGTGCGTATGTGATTTTCAGCTATTATCTCATTAGATGCTGGAAAAATAAACTCGCCGTCTAATATTTTTTCGTGGCTTTAATTCCTGTAGATGGTTCTAAATCTGATTACTCCGCCTTGGTGTTGCCTTAATTTTTTTAAATCATTTTTGTAATTTTAAGTGAAGGTATTTATAAGAAAGGTATAGAACATGAACGAGGGCATTGATTTAGGATACAGTAAACGTCCCAAATTGGGGCTATCTCCTACATTCGTAATCCTTTTGACTATCTTTATAGATATGACAGGCTTTGGAATGATTATTCCTCTCTTGCCATTCTATGCAACAACCCTCCAAGCAGGACCAACGGGTATAGGTATCCTTGTCGCCTCATTTTCCATAATGCAATTCATTTTCTCTCCTATAATGGGAAGGGTATCCGACAATGTGGGACGGAGACCGGTTCTTCTGCTATCTATAATGATCTCCAGCATAAGCTTCGTCCTCTTTGCACTGGCAAACTCTTTCCTCATGCTCCTTCTCTCGAGGATAATTGCAGGGATGGCCACAGAGGTCGCGGTGGCTCTAGCTTATATCGCAGATATAACCAGTCAAGAGGAAAGGGTAACAGGGATAGGTAGAGTAGGTGCAGCTCATGGAGCAGGTGTCATAATCGGACCTGCAATAGGAGGTTTTCTGAGTGTCTACGGGTTCTGGGCACCTGGCTTCGCAGCTGTTTTTCTGACATTGTTAAATCTGCTGTTCGTATTCTTTTTCCTGCCGGAATCTATCCGCCACACATATTCTAACATGCGAAAAGCATCAAACTCTAAAGATGGATACTTTGGCAAACTGGCAAATGCCCTGGCCAAGCCGCTGATAGGCTCAATCCTTATAATCTTCTTTATTATAACTCTTGCATTCTCGGCCATACCTGTCATCGTACCTCTGCTTACCATCTCTTTCTTTGGCTTTGGGTCGGTGGAGATGTCTTATGTTTTCATGTATATTGGAGCGATTCAAATCTTGCTGCAGGGCTTTATAATTGGAAGACTTTCTGAAAAATTTGGTGAGGAAAAACTCATTGCGTCTGGTCCTCTGTTTATGACGCTGGGAATATTTGTTATGCCTTTATTTAGAGATATTGCGATCTTTCTGGTCTCAATTACATTGCTTGCTTCTGGTATTGGAATGATGCGAACGGCTATTCCCAGCTTTATCTCAAAAAGGACTCCATCAGATGAACAGGGAGGCATGTTGGGAATTACCCAATCTGTGTCAAGCATAGCACGGGTTCCAGGACCTCTAATTGGAGGTTTTGTTTTTGAGTTTGCTGGATTGGCTGCTCCCTTCTTCTTAAGCGCAACTCTGTTGATGGCTGCCTTTGGTCTCGGCTGTAGAGTCGTTCAAATATGCGTGCGTCGCAGTCGAAGAATAGACACGGGATTAAAATGATCTTCGATATTTGTTCATTGATCTTCCTTGGCTTCCTCGTCGGCATTAGTGGAGCGATGATCCCGGGACCTCTACTGGCGTTTACCATCTTCGATACCTCTAGAAAGAGGAGGGTGACAGGCCCTAGGATAATAGTAGGTCATGCCTTGTGGGAGCTCGGAATAATTCTACTGATCCTTTCAGGGTTTGGTTGGGTAGTAATCCAGAACAAAACCATCGTCTACATACTCGGCGGTATAGTTCTAGGTTTGATGGGGGCAGGCATGATCACAAGAAGAAAAGGAAAGATAGAGATGAAGAGTTCTAAAGTGGATTCCTCGCTTCTAGGCGGCCTCTTCTACACAGCCTTCAACCCAACACAGCCACCTTGGTGGGCGACAGCGGGCTTGGCGCTCCTACTGAAGGGGATCGAGTTGATGGGGGCAATAGGTATCGTCTTGGTTACCCTGGGACACTGGCTCTCAGATTTCGTCTACTATATCGTCGTATCCTTCGTGGTTCATAAGCATGGAGAATACATAAATCCTCGTCAAAGGGAGATTTCCATCATTCTAGGTATTTTTATGTCTTTACTCGGCGTCTACTTTCTAACTCAAGGATTACAATCCATCTTCTCTTTTTGATTTAGTCAATTTGTCTTCTCTTTTGAACTCTTCCAAAGAAGGATGTTCTTAATGAGACATTTTAAAAATCTTCTTATCACAAAAAGAAGTACAATAATTAAACTAGGTACTTCCTACCCCTTCCTTAATAAAGATTATTTTAATGAAATACACAATGTTTTGGAAAATATGTATCTAGAGCTTGAAATGAAACAATATGCTCAAGGAATAGCTGAAAACATGAAATTAGATTTGGATTTAGATGTGTTTTTGGATGACGAAATAGATTGTGATGCATTAATAAAGGATTCAGGCTCGGTCAAAATCTATATAAATCCAAAGTCCCGCATACACAGGAATAAAAATGACATAATGTCCTCCATAGAACATGAAATGGGCCATTTATATCTGATTAGAAAGCACTCCAAAACTTGGAAGCTGTTTCAATACCTACAAAAGCCAAATTCACTATTAGAACGCTTATTATCTTTCAACAAAACCATAAAACAGCTTTCAACCCCATTAATCAGTGGATGCGCCATTCTTCTTGCTCTCTTCAGCACTCACCTTGGTCATATTGATCTCTTGTGGCCTCTTCTCGGACTAGGAATTTATTTAATAGTACCGTACCTCGTCGAGGAGTCACTTGCGTTTTATCTCGGCTCAAAATATAGAATGAGAATCGTTCATTGCAAATAAATTGGCCGGGAAGTGATATTTTATTGCGCCTCGTGAGAAGGGGTTTGCCACACCGAAGTAAATATGTTTTTAAGTAAATTATGGTTATGTGGGATTTCATATGAGGGCTGCTGTTTTACATAGATTTCAAGCTCCATTGAAGATCGAGGACGTAGAAACTCCGAAGATTGGTACCCAAGAAGTTTTAGTAAAAACTAAATCTTGTGGAATGTGTCATACAGATGTCGGTGTCGTGAACGGTGCTTTCCAAATTAAGCTTCCCAAGATTCTTGGACATGAGCCAGCAGGAATAGTTACTCGGATTGGAAAACAGGTTAAAGGAGTAAGAGAAGGTGAAAGAGCTGTAATAGATCCTTTGATTGTGTGTCATACCTGTGATTTTTGTCTAACAGGGAAAGAAAATCTTTGCGAGATGCGGGAAAAAGTTGAAGGGTACGGCACACTTGGTAGACATATCAATGGAGGTTTCGCTGAATACCTCAAAGTCCCAGTCGAAAATTTGATCAAACTGCCTAAAGAAATCTCCTTTGATGAAGGCGCAATCCTTGTCGATGCAGTGGCTACGGCGTTCCATGCCGTAAGAAGGGCAAACATAAACCCTATGGATAAGTCAATCGCGATTTTCGGTGTTGGGGGACTCGGAGTTAATGCGATTCAATTCACACGAATGATGAATTGGGTTCAAATAATCGCGGTGGACATAATGAACGACAAGTTAAAACTTGCAAAAGACTTTGGTGCTGATGAAATCGTTAATTCTAGTGAAGAAGATCCAGTCAAAGTGATAAGAGATCTTACTGATGGGAAAGGCGCAGATATTACGATGGAGTTCGTCGGCAGTCCTCAAACGATGGAGTATGCGGTGGAGAGCTTAAAAAGAGATGGAAAGGCGGTGATTGTAGGGTGTTCCGCATCACCATTTAGAATTATGGGCATGAGGTGTTGTCTAGATCAAATAAATATACTTGGCTCCTATGGTGCCAGTCGAGCAGAAAAGAGAATAATTGTCGACTTAGTAAGAAGAAAGAAAATCCGCGTTGAACGATTAATCACTCATAGATTTTCTTTGGATGAAATCAATCATGCAATAGAAGTCTTAGATAAGAAGATAGGCAACCCAGTTAGGATAATAATAAAACCTTAGTGCTCAATCATCCTTACCGTGAATAAATGAAAATGAATATGAGAGACATAATAGGCGTCGAGAGGATAAATTAAATGAAGCAAGCTCAGAATCCAGCGATCTGGCTGGCAACCATTATAAAGGGTTTCATAAACAATTCCCCACAGAACACACTCAAAAATACAGGAGATGAGAAGGCCTGGGCGGAGCCTATCGTGGGTTTCTCAAGTGGCAGTGATCCTCTCTATCGATTCTATAAGGAGGATATCGGGGACTTTTACTGGACACCACTAGAAGTGTTCACCAAGACATTTCCCCAGTCGAATGTTACACCGGATCAACTTTCCGTCATCAGCTGGATTCTACCCCACACCGAGGCTACAAAATCCGATAACCGTAGAGAGACCCTCTATCCCTCAGAGAGATGGGCCAGGGCACGCATCTACGGTGAAGAGGTCAACAAAAAACTCCGCAAGCATTTGGTGGCAACGCTGCAAGAGTCGGGATACGAAGCCGTGGCTCCCATACTCTCCCCTCTATGGGAGAGGAAAACATCCGAGCGTTACGGCTTAGCATCCACTTGGTCCGAGCGCCACACCGCCTACGCATCGGGCCTGGGAACCTTCAGCCTCTGCGATGGATTGATCACTCCTAAAGGCAAGGCTATGCGCTGCGGATCAGTCGTCGCCCACATCAAAATCCCACCAACAGAAAGACCTTACAGCGATCTCCACGCCTACTGCCTCTTCCATTCAAAGGGCATATGTGGAAACTGTATCCAACGATGTCCTGCAGGAGCAATCAATGAAGCGGGTCACGACAAATTAGAATGTGAAAAGTACATATTCCAGGTTACCAGAGACTACGTGAGATCTCATTTTGGTTTCGATGGTTATGGCTGCGGACACTGCCAAACCAATGTTCCTTGTGAGTCCAAGATTCCAACAGAAAAAGACTTAAAATAAAAAAGGAGAAAGAGGACGAACTAGAATCAACTGTCCAAAATGTTCAGATATTTTCCACGAGTTACGATGGAGAAAATCGAGCGGTATGTTGAGCTAAGATAATTAGAGTAGTTTGGAGTTAGACCTTGAGCTAGGGGAACAGGACTTGCTGCAATTAGAATTACTAATCTGTTTCGAGAATGTCGGATCCGCGGGTTATCTCGAGGATATCCACCTTCTTAGGCTGCAGTTCCTTCATCAGAACCTCTGCGGCCTCCACTGGGTCTCTCTGACAAAGGAATATATCGGCGGCGGCAAAGCCGAACTCTGGCCATGTGTGGATGGCTAGGTGGGACTCTCCTACAACCACCATGGAGGTGGCTCCCTGGGGCTCGAACTGATGGCTATGGGCTCTGAGGACGCTAAGGTCTGCTTTCTCCGCTGCTCTTATGAGAACCTTTTCTACGGTGGATGCCTTTCGAAGAATTTCGGGGTCACATTCGTAAAACTCTAATATGAGGTGCTTTCCAAGCCCGTTCCCATTACCGGATCTTAACCTCAATTGCTTCCGGGTAATATGTTTTGCCGGTATCATCCCCCGCAGATAACGATTTTAGTTAACCTTAATTCATACGACCTTCAATTTATATGTTTCCCAAATTTTAATTGGATAAGGGATCATTAGGTAATCCTTTAGGAGTAGAGACGAGATGCCGAGGGCGCCACTCGAGGACACCTTGAGCATCAAAGAGGCAGTCAGCCAAGAATGGGACATAATTGTCGTCGGGGGAGGAGCAGCAGGAACTTCCGCCGCGAGAGCCGCAGCGTCAAAAGGTGCAGAGACCCTCATTATAGAGAAGGAGGATTATACACTCGTCGGCAAAAAGGTCTGCGGCGACGCGGTGGCCCACCACCATTTCACTCGAACCAATATCCCTCCACCCAATGAAGGGGACTGCGCTGCAGAGTATGAAGGGATGAGGGTGACTTCACCAGACCTCAAAACCCGCTACACAGTCTTAGGGCGGGGATACTCGGTTAACAGGCACCAATTCGGCCAGAGACTATTGAGAGAGACACTTGCCCAGGGAACAAAGCTGCTCTCGGACACAAGGGTCACCATGCCCATATGTGGCGAACGTGATGTGATAGGTGTCATAGCGAGGAGCGTCGACGGCAAAGAGGTTTCCATCAGGTCAAAGATAGTCATAGACGCGAGCGGATGGAGAGGCGTCATCCGGAAGGAGATGGCACCCCGCATTGGAGTCGAGAAGAAATTCTCTAGCAAAGACATGGCCCTCTGCTACAGGGAAATCCGGCTACTGAGTAAACCATTGGATGAATATAACTACACGGATATTTTTCTGGATGTTAAGATAGCTCCGGGTGGATACTGGTGGTTATTCCCCAAAGAAGACGGGAGAAAAATAAACATAGGGGTGGGAGTGCTGATGAAAACCGCCAGCAACCCCCGGAGGCTTTATGAGAAATATCTCGCATCACTACCTATTATGAAGAACAGCAAGCTCATCGACGCAGGAGCCGGATCTGTACCAACGAGGAAACCACTTCACACCCTAGTCGACAATGGCGTAATCTTCATAGGGGATGCGGCTTCAGCAGCTAACCCCGTTCACGGAGGGGGGATAGGCCAATCGATGTTCTCAGGGACCTTAGCCGGAGAGACCGCCGCTCAGGCTGTCTCCGAGGGCGACGTATCACGAGATAGGCTCTGGGGGATAAACGTCACCTATATGAGGAGCTACGGAAGGCAGAATGCGTCACTCGATATTTTCCGCATATTCCTGCAGAAGCTTGAGAACCGGGATATAAACTACGGGATGGCGAAGAGGCTCGTGGATGAGACGGATCTACAGCATGTCGAGGTGGAGAAATCTATCGAACTCAGCCTCAACAAGAAGGTCGAGAGAGCCATCAGGGGCCTGAGGAGACCCTCTCTTCTGAGGAGACTTGCGCACGTCAGCGGTGCTATGAGGAGGGTGAGGGAGCTCTACGAGGAATACCCTGAGACCCCTACGGGAATCGAAGGGTGGGTCAAGGAGGAAGAAGACATCTTTAAAGAATATGAAAGATCTTTATGATAGGTTTGTGGAACTGATGCAGAACCCAGCACTGAGAAACCTCGAACAGTTAGACCTCGAAGAGGAGAAGAAAGAGGGACTGAGAATAATGATCACCTCCCTCCAGCGGGAGCTGAGCGAACTCATCGATGAGAAAGAAGCACCCATCTCCCTCTATGAGGCTTCAACGCACATCTTAGGCAGGGGAAAGCTGCTTAGACCGCTGATAACCTTGTTGGTTAGCGAGGCCTGCGGCGCCGAACACGATAAGGCCATGAGGCTTGCTTTGGCGGCTGAGCTTCTCCACATGGCCTCTCTCATTCACGATGACATTATAGATGACGCCGAGACTCGCAGAGGCGTCGCAAGCGTCCACAGGAAGTATGGAATTGAAAAGGCTATCGTGGCGGGAGACCTCCTGATTTCCATCGCTGTCAAGATGACGGCCGACTTGGGGTCTAGGATCATCGAATTGATGAGCGATGCAGCTAGGAAGATGAGCGAGGGTGAGATACTGGAGATGGAGAAGAAAAGGGAGAAAATCAATCTAGAGGAATACTTTGACATCATCAAAAGAAAGACCGCCTCCCTCATCGAGTCGTCAACCGCATCGGCAGCAATTCTTGCTGGGATCCCTGAGAAAGAAGTTGAGGCCTATGGAGATTATGGGAGGCTTATTGGTCTTAGCTTACAGGTCAGGGACGATGTCTTAGATGTGATCGGAAAAGAGGAGTTCGTCGGGAAACCCCTGAGGAAAGACCATATAAGGGGACACACGAACATAATCTACGTGCTGGCCCAGAAGCGAGGCGTTAATCCTTCCGACCACCAAGAGATCTTTAACCAAGGACTCATAGAAGAGGCTCAAAGGATTGGGAAAGAACTCGTCCAGGGAGCAGTAAATGCTCTTTCCTTCCTCGAAAAAAAGAAAAGAAAGACCTTTGAAGAGATCGCGGACATAATAATCACCAGAATGGTCTAGCCTCGATATATATAACGGATTACCACTGTATGAGGTTAAACGGGAAAATCACCACCGGGACATTTATTGAAAGGCTAAACAGGTTCGCCTGTATAGTTTGGGTTGAAAATAGAGAGATTGAATGCCACCTCCCCAACCCTGGGAGGCTCAAAGAGCTACTGAAACCTAGAGCTGAGGTGATCCTGAGGAGGGTGCGGGGGACGAGGAAGACCCACTTCGACTTAGTTGGTGTTCACCATGGCCCGATACTCATTTCAGTGGACTCAAGGATACCCAATAAACTTTTCATTGAAGCATTCGAGAAGAAGTCCATAGAAGAGTTTGCCATTTACGACTCGATCACACCGGAACACCGATACGGAGAGAGTAGAATAGACTTCCTCCTCACGGATGAAGAAGAGAAGTGCCTCCTTGAGGTTAAGTCCTGTACCTTGGTAAAAAACGGTGTGGCCTTCTTCCCCGACGCTCCCACGAAGAGGGGAACAAGACATGTCTATGAGCTCTTAAACGCTCTGAAGGAAGACTACAAGGCGGCCATCCTCTTCATCATCCAGAGGTCAGACGTCGAGGCCTTTTCTACTAACGACGAAGCCGACAGCAATTTCTCAGAGGCCCTAAGAAAGGCATGGAGAGAAGGAGTAGAGATATACGCCTACTCCACAGAGTTCGATGGACGGGAGATAAGTCTAAGGGATAGACTTGAGATACGTCTTTAAAACTGGCGCTTCATGCTCCAATTTTAGTCCTACCTCATAATTTCTTCACTGATGAGTCATTAGATGTGACGGTTTCAATCGTTTCTAGCTTTATACTGATCGATTAAGCTGAACTCCGTTATTATAAATATGTGATCAACGAAGGAATTTTGGAGAAAAAATGGATTTCAAGTTTTCTGAAGATGAAGAGCGATTTAGAGAAAGTGTTAAAGAATTTGGCGAGAGGTACATCGCACCAAAATGGATAGAGATCGATGAAAAAGCTGAGATCTCAATTGATCTCATAAAGAAGATGGGAGAGCAGGAATTATTTGCAATTCCGGTGAAGGGAGAATACGGCGGAGCAGACGGAAACATTACTTTAGCAGCGATAGCGGCAGAAGAAGTTGCCTATTACGATCCATCGGTTGCTTTAGCCGTATTCACCCTACTAGTAAACGGCTGGCCTCTTGCCCTACAGGAATTTGGCTCCGAGGAAGCAAAACAGGAAATCTTGCCCAAAGTGGCGAGCGGAGACGCATTTTACGGCATAGCGACGACGGAACCGACGGGGGGATCTGATATCGCTGCAACAAGAACCACCGCCAAACAAAACGGTGGGAAATGGATTGTAAACGGTGAAAAGGCATATATCAGCGGAGTAGGTGAGGTTTTGAGACTCCCCTCAGGGGGAGGATGGTTCTTCATCGCTAGGACGGGAACCCCTCAACAGGGACACAGGGCTTTAACCGCTTTTAGCCTACTCGGAAGATGGAATGGACAAAAACGCGAGGGATTCGATCCATCGATTTACGAGGAGATAGGCAGACACGGAATCTCAACCGGAAGTTTCAAACTAAGCGGATTTGAAGTGGACGATAAATACAGAATGGGAGAGATAAACAAAGGATTCTACCTAGTTATGCAAGGATTTAACGTAGCAAGAATCCTTGTTTCAGCCGCGACCCTAGGCACCTCGAGGTGGGCGCTTGACCAAGCGGCTAAATGGTTCAAAGAGAGAAAGCTCTTCGGGAGATACGTTTCCTCCTTCCAGGGCGTCAACTTTAAATTCGCAGAATTATACGCAGAGTTAGAGTTGGCTAGACTCGCCGTCTATAAAGCAGCATGGATGGCTGATAAGATTTACATCGAACATGACCCAAAATACAAGCCTCAGGACCTAAACCTTCCAGTATCCATAGCCAAGATGAAAGGACCAGAAACAGCTACTAGGATATATGAGGAAGTGTTGAAGTGGCATGGAGCCTATGGTTACGTAAAGGAGAGCAACATATTCCGCGGCTGGCTCGGCGCTTTTTCTTACGTCATAGGGGCTGAAGGAGCCCAAAACATCATGAGATATATAATCGCAAGAGAAGTGCTCGGCTCAAAATACGTTCGAGGCTGACCTTCCACTCCTCTCTGGGTGAAATCATGGTCAACGTACTGGTCTGCATAAAATACGCAATCGACCCTCAACAGATAAAATTTGATCCGAAGACATTGGAGCCACTTATTGAAGAAACCCCCAGGAAGATGAGTGACATGGATAAAAGAGCCTTAGAGGAGGGGTTGAAAATAAAGGGGGAGCTCGGAGGTAAAGTCATCGTGGTAAGCGTGGGGTCCAAAGAAGCTGACAGAATAATAAGAGACGCGTACGCAGTCGGAGCCGACGAGGGCTATTTAATCGACACCCAGATTAAAAACGCCGACACACTTGTTGTGAGTGAAGTGTTGGCTTCATTTGTAAAAAAAATTAACGAATTTGACTTGATACTTTGCGGTGCTGCGTCGACGGACGGATACACCTCTCTTATAGGTCCAAGGATAGCAAAGTTGTTGGGAATACCGATTCTACCATACGCAAGGAGAGTTTCTGTCACAGACGAAAAGGTGACTGTTGAAAGCGTGTTCGAAGATGGAACGAATGTCATAGAGAGTGGATTTCCAGCGTTAGTAACTGTGACAATTGAGGCCAACGAGCCGAGGATACCCAAACTCAGCGGCATTTTGAGGTCTAAGAGAATGTCGGTTAACGTGTTAAATCTGAAGAACCTAGATATAAAAGAGCTTGAATCCACCTTGAAGATCACCTACACCAAGCTCTACGAAGTTAAGAGAATGAGGAAAATCATTGACGCAAGCGATGCAGCTAAGATCGACGAAGCATTGGATGAACTCGTCGCGGCCTTAAGGGAGGGAGCACTGCAGTGAACATACTTCTCTACTCTGAAAATCCCGAGGTTTCGCTCCAACTTTGTAGTCTCGGAAGAACTCTGGCCCACAAAACAAATGGGTCCCTTTACGCAATGATATTGGGGTTTAACGTTAAGGAATTGGCTGATAAAGTAGCTGGAACAGGTGTCGACAAGGTTTATTTATTAGACGACGACAATCTCAAAATTTTTCATCCGGAGACATATGTTAACGCTGTATCCTCTGTGACACGTAGAATTAATCCCGAAGTGGTATTAGTTGGTTCAACTAGCAAAGGAAAAATCGTGGCTGGCGAATTGGCGGCTGAGTTAAAGTGTGGCTCTTCAACAGATATATTCAAAGTCGAGCTTAAAAATAGTGAATTAACCCTTTTTAGATCCATATACAGCGGTATGGCGGTAGTCAAAGAAGAACTGACTTCCAAACCTATGGTCCTCTGCATCAAACCCGGCTCTTACTCAGAGTCAGAAATCAAAGATGAGAAATCTGAGATAGAAAAGGTTGAACTGGAGGAGGTCGAGACAAAATCTCGAGTTTTAGAGCATAAGCCGAGGGAGAGCGAAACTGAACTAGACAAAGCGGAGGTCGTTGTGGTCTGCGGAAGGGGGATTGAGAAAAGGGAGGATCTAAGCATAGCCGAGGACCTGGCTGAAGCGTTAAACGGTTTATGCGGTGTCTCAAGACCCTTAGCAGCTGATCACGGATGGGCCTCAGCCTGGGTTGGATTATCCGGGCTCACGGTCAAACCCAAGCTGTATATCGGAGTCGGTGTCTCGGGTCAGCCTCAGCATATCGCAGGAATCAGGGAATCAGAGACAATCATAGCGATAAACAATGATCCAAATGCCCCCATCTTTGAATACGCTGATTACGGAGTGATCGGAGACCTATACCAGATTTTACCCACCTTGATAAGAAAACTCAAGTCAAAATGATTTTACATGACTTCTGAATTCGACGTAATCGTGGTGGGAGGTGGACCTGCAGGGTTATCCTCTGCCTATTTCCTAGCTGAAAAAGGGTTTAACGTCGTTGTTTTGGAAAGAGGAGTTGAAATCGGAAATAAGAATGTCTATGGAGGTAGAATATATTCGCACATACTTGAGAAACACATACCAGGATTTGTAAGGGATGCCCCTATTGAGAGATGGATTAGGAAAGAAAAATTAACGTTTATGACAGAGAATGACGCTGTAAGCCTGGAATATCAAAATAACAGCAAAGAAGATCTAGGAAGCAACGGTTTTACAGCATATCTAAGTCATTTTTCAAAGTGGCTTTCAGACAAAGCCGAGGAAAGCGGTGCAGTAATAGCGACCGGTGTTAGGGTTGATGACTTAATAATCAAAGAGGGTTCTATCAAGGGAATTAGGTCCGGAGATGAGAAATTGATCGGAGAATATGTTCTAATCGCAGAGGGCGCCAACAGATCTTTACTCGAGAAATCGAACATAAATATTAAAACTGAAACAGATGAAGTCGCTGTTGGAGTAAAAGAGGTCATAAGACTTTCAGAGGAAACAATAAAGGAAAGATTCAACCTAGAAGACGAGGACGGAACGGCAAACCTATATGTAGGCTATCCTCTGAAGGGAACAATCGGTGGAGGTTTCCTCTACACGATGAAAAATTCAGTAGCTTTAGGAATCGTCGTCAGACTAAGCGAACTAGTCAGGACAAGGATAAAATCAGAAGATTTAATCGAAAGCTTCAGGTTACATCCAGCCGTTAAAAAATACGTAAAAGGCGGGACGTTGATGGAGTATTCAGCACATCTGATATGGGAAGCCGGCTTAAAACCCAAAGGAAAAATCTATGGAAACGGGTTCCTGGTTCTAGGTGACGCAGCAGGCTTTACCCTCAATACAGGCTTGACTGTTAGAGGTGTGGATTTTGCGCTTGAATCTGGTAGAATAGCGGCCGAAACCATCCATATGGCAAGGGACGCTGGCAGAAACGATGGAGAGTACTTAGCTAGTTACTATGATGCGTTAGAGAATAGCTTTATCCTAAACGATTTAAGAGCTTTTCGAAAAGCCCCGATTTTTCTATCCAATTTAAGGCTTTATTCCACCTATCCAGAGCTATTCTGCAGCTTATTAGACAAAATTTACAAGGTTGACGGTGAGGAACCAGTCAAACTATTCAAAAAAATTAGAAAAGAAATGAAGAACAAAGTCTCTATGATAACTATAATCAGGGATTTGATCAACGGGTTGAGATCACTTTGAAAGCATTAGAGAAAAAGCTAAGCCTAGAGGAAAGACTTTCCGTAGATAACTTCGAAGTTGATGAAGTGCCCCATATTAAGGTCGACACAAAGATGTGCGTTAGATGCGATCTAAAGCCTTGTTTATACATTTGTCCGGCTGGTCTATATACCCTAGAAAATGAAGAAATTCATTTCAACTATGAAGGATGCCTAGAGTGCGGATCGTGCAGAGTAGTCTGCCCACTAGAAGCCATAGATTGGAATTATCCCAGAGGAGGATTTGGAGTAAACTATCAATATGGATAGTTATTATTCTATTTTTTGAATTAGGAGTAGTAGTTGGTCCATTAAACTTATCATGATCTCTTAATAATTATCGGAAGGGATATTAAGATTACAAACATGCAAGTATTGAGGCGATTTCATGGATTTCAAATTTTCCGAAGAGGAGGAACTCTTCAGGAAGAGTGTAAAGGAGTTCTGCGAGAGATACATTGCGCCTAAATGGATAGAAATTGATGAGAAGGGAGAGATACCCCTCGATCTGATCCAGGCTATGGCAAGGCAGGGTTTAATTGGAACGCTAATCTCACCCGAGTACGGAGGCCCCGGAGGTACGGCGGTGATGACCACTTTGGCCGTCGAAGAGGTTGCCTACCACGACCCCTCCCTGCCGACGGCTATCTACATGTTGGTGCATAGCGCATGGCCATATATGCTCCAAGTCTACGGAAGCGAGGAGGCCAAACAGGAGATTTTACCTAGATTAACAAGGGGTGAATGTGCATTGGGCATTGCGAGCACCGAGTCTCAGGGTGGATCCGATGTGGCTGGCATCAGAACCCTCAAAGGAACACGGAAAGATGATGAAACATGGATAATCGACGGTGAGAAAGTGATGGCGAGTATGGCGCCTACCATCGATAGGATGCCTTGGGGCGGTGGATGGTTCCTGATCGCTCGAACAGGACCTGTTGAAGAGAAACATAGGACGATCACCAACTTCGCGTTCCTGGCGAAGAAGGATGGGAAGAAGAAGGCCGGCTGCAAACATACACTCTTCGAGGAAATCGCTAGACATGGATTAAAAACGGGGACCATAACCTTCGAAAACATAGAAGTCGAAGACAAATACAGAATCGGTGATGTGAACAAAGGTTTCCGCATAGCCATGGAGGGCTTCAACCTAGCCAGAAGCCTCATAGGAGCTGCGTCAATAGGATGCGCTAAGTGGGCCTTGGACCAGGCCCTCGAATGGATCAGAGAGAGGAAGCTATGGGGTAAACCCATCGCCTCGTTCCAAGGCATAAGCTTTAAGTTCGCCGAACTATACGCCGAGCTAGAGGCTGCACGCCTCCTCTGCTATAGAGCAGCCTGGCTCGCGGACAAATATTACCTGAAGAAAGACCCTACTGTCAGTATGAGTGATATAGCCGTCGCTTCGGCAATCGCAAAGATGAAAGCCCCGGAGACCGCTGTAAGGATCTGCGAAGAAGTAATGAAGTGGCACGGAGGGATAGCATACTTCAAAGAGCTCCCCCTTTATAAGGCCTGGCTAGGAGCCTTCTCCTACATCATCGGGGCCGAGGGGACCCAAAACATCATGAGATACATCGTAGCTCGTAACGTCATAGGTCCTGAATACACAAGACTATAACTCTAATTTGGAGATTGAGGTCGAGGAATCAACCATCTCTAGAACAAAGATAAAGATATTTTTCTCCGATTACTACTCTTCGAGATCTCTGTAAGATTTAGCCTTTCGTCTTTTGGCTTCGACCTCGAGGTCCAACTCGGTGTTGAGCCCATATTCGTGAAGCGCCTCATTAACTTCCCAGATGGACTCGGTGTCACGAATCCTCTGTGCCATGGGCCTCAACTCATATAGGATTCTAGTGTCGAGGTAGAATGTGATGGTGGAAAGGATCGAAGCGAATACCTTACGGGTCCCGTCCCGAATAGTGGTTGAACCCAGGAATCCTTTGGCTGACATTAAGGGTATCCTGCTCGCCTCAGTAAATATCTCGCCCAGAGCCCTTTCCATCATCTCTACGTCCGCTGGTGTCATTCCCCTGGCCCCCAGATAGCCTCCAGCCTCCGCCACCTCTGAGAGTCTATCCAGGATCTCCTTGGTTGAAAGCTCACCGTCACTTCCGAATCCAAAGACTCCAATAATGGATATAGCCTCAAGCTGAGCAAGTGCTGAGAGCATCATCATATCTGCAAGAGGTGACCTAAGATGCTCTTCATCGCCCTTTGCCAATACATCTCCACCTCCATCTATGCCTAGAACTATCCGGATGTTGTACTTCCTAAGCGTTTCCTCTAGGCCTAACACTAGGCCTCTAACCCCCTTAGTCAAGTCAATGAAGAGGACATCTTCGCCGATGGCCCCGGCTAGTTTCGAACCTTGGAACACAACTCCTCCCTTACTCCTAGTCTTCTCGTTGGCTAGTGCGGTGGTCTCGGAGACCCTTACTATATTCTCGATCTCATTAAGGGAGCGAGGGCCCGGTTCAGGATCTATTACAAATCTCTCCCAGGTAGAACTTCCGATGATCACCTCTAATCCGAGGTTTCTAAGGTAGTGTACGGTAGGAAGAGTGGCAACCACATCCCCTCCACCGCCGATCCCAATGACTAGACCTCTTTTTCTTTCTAACCTATCTATGATCTCCTCTATCGATGACAAGCGTCTCACTATTCCTATTTGTAGTTGAATCGGCATAGTCTTATCTTGTTTCAACAGGTATGTATTCTAGGAGTTATTTACCCGAAGTGACTGGAACAAGGTGATCGAGGTGACAGGACCCGGCCTGGGAAAGTTCGTGCTAGAAGGATCACGGGTCTTTGTCTTGAATTCCGATAGAGAACTTGAGGTGGATGCAACGGTCTATATTCACATGAAAGGATACAGCTTCGCAAGGGTGACGCACCTTGACATCGAGCACGAAGCCCTAAACGAGTGGATTGACCCAAAAAAGGGAGGCTTTTACAGCATATACGGGATTGAGGAGGGTCTTAGAATAAAGGTGGTTGAAGAAAGCGCCATCGAGATCCATCACTCCCTACTAAACCAGGTTATGAGGCTAGGAGAGAAGACGAGAACCTGGGTAGGTGGGAAAGAGGGAGGCATATACATAGGTTTCAAGAAGAGGGAGATTGAGAAGCTGGAGGATGTCTTGAAGAAGGAATTTGGAGAACAAGTGGAAAACCTCCAAAGATTTAGGCAAAGAAAGACTGCATGATGTGGTCTTTAGCTCTAGGCTTCGCGTTTGTGTTACAGGATCTTCTTAAGGATTGGTTCAACACTTACCCGATGAAACCTGAGACCCATATCTTCGGGGTCCCAGCCCATGGCTAGGCCGAGTAACTCAGGATAATACAAGACAGGTAACTCATAGGTCTCGTTGAAGGTCCGCCGGAGGAGGGGTTGGCTGAGATCATACTGAATCCAACAGAAAGGGCAGACGACGACGACGCAGTCAGCCCTCGCCTTCTTTATACTCGAGAGTTTCTTCCTCACCAAGCCGAGGGACGCCTCTGATTCCACGAACCGAAGGCCTGAGCCACAACAAAGCATCTTTCCCACATATGGTATGCTCTCAGCACCGGTCGCATCAATGAGTTCATCAAGAGAGGAGGGTCTCTCAGGATCATCGAACCTCAGGAGGTCGCTCGGCCTAAGGAGATGGCAGCCATAGTGAACAGCCACCCTAAGGCTCTTTAGGGATTTTTCAACGTTTTCCACGATCCTTCCTGGTCCTACCTCGTTATAGAGAACCTCAACTAAGTGTTTAACCTCAATCTCTCCCTTAAACCGCCTACCAGCCTCATTTAGCAATTTGTTGGTGTCTTCTTTGAGGCTGGCATCTGCTTTGAGAGATTCATTGGCCATCTTTAGGGTCTCAAAGCATCCATTACAGAGGGTCAATATGTCTAGACCCATCTCTTCTGCGATGCAGAGATTCCGAGCGGCAAGGGCGAGCCAAGTACGCTGATCTAATCCCTGAACTCCTACGGGCTCGGGGCAACAGCCCGCCTCAAGCATCTCTGCCAGCTCGATGTCGAAGATCTCCAAGACCCTTCTAGCCGCAGCCTCCATTTGCTGGAGGCGGTACGGGATCAGGCATCCTAGGAACAGTGCGTACCTAGGTATCTTTCCCACCCCTCTTCCTCCTCGCCGCCTTTAAGAGGGAGTCGAGGTGAGTTCCCTCAACGATCCGCTGTATCTCTCCTACGTCAATGGAAATGTTTAAAGGCGGTAGATTCAGCTCCGATCTCCGCCTCTCCACGGCTGGGGTAAGCGGGGCTGTCCGACCGCTTTTCACCAGCTGCATTACCTCTTCAAGAATTCCTTGTGGGACATTCCCCGTCTTGAACGACGCGTTCTTGAGTTCAACGAAGACGTGGGAGAGGCCGATGCGCTGGGGGCATCTTTCGAGACAGGAGTGGCAATAGGCGCATAGCCACACCAGCTTATCAGACAGTAGATCCGAGTACTCGCCTGTGATGAGAGATTCCAGGATCTTGCGGGGATTGTATTGGGGCAAGGTTCTAGAGACGGGACAGCCCCCTACGCATGTCCCGCACTGGTAGCACTTCAAGAGGTTCTTATCCGAGGCAATCCGCTTCAGAAGCTCCCTCTCACTCATGGAATCGCCGCCTCACTCCTAGCTCGCAAGGGCTTCAACTTCCACCGCAGGGAGGTGTCTTAACATCTTCTCGAGTCTTGGCTTTGTTCGCGCGTTCTCCTCTTTTATCTTGTCTACACCCATGGTCTCTAACTGCTTGGTCATCTCCTTTATGATCTGGGAGTATTTTTCGCCCTCGGCCGCCGAGACCCACTCGAGGCGGAGCCTATGGGGACTGATCCCCATATTCTCGATCACGCGTGAGAGAGTTTCGATGCGCTTCTTGGCATGGACGTTTCCAGATATATAGTGACAGTCGCTGCCCAGATCTGTTAGTCGGCACCCTGACACGAGCACCATCCCTGCTCCCTTCCGAAAAGCCTCCAGAACAAAGTCGCGGTCTACTCTCCCGGAGCACATGACCTTAATGGGCCTCACGTTAGGAGGATATTCGAAACGGCTCATCCCGGCTAAGTCTGCACCAGCATAACTACACCAGTTACAGAGGAAGCCTAGGATCTTCTCCTCCGGCTTCTCCTTGAGAAGATCGTGGATCTGAGATATGATCTGGATGTCGGTGAAATGCATCTGCGTTATGGCGTTGCCTGGGCAGTCGGCCACACAGGTCCCACATCCATGGCACTTAGCGGGTGAGATCTTGGAAGACTGTTCGGGCTCAACGGTGATGGCACCATAGGGGCATCTGGTGACGCAGATCTCGCATTTCGCCTTGACGTTAAGGCACTTCTCCGGATCCACGTAGGCTACAATGGGCTCGATCTCCCACCTATCTTTCGAGAGGATCCGCGCCGCTCGAGCCGCCACAGCGCTGCCTTGGGCCACACTGTAAGGTATGTCCTTAGGACCCTGGGCGGAGCCGCAGAGGAAGACGCCGTCAGTGGCCGTGTCGATGGGCTTGAGCTTCGGATGTGACTCCATGAAGAAGCCACTTGGATCTGTGGAGATGTTGAGGGTTCTCATCAGTTCCTCTGTGCCAGGGTTTGGAACGGCGGCGGTGGAGAGAACCACCGCGTCCACCTCAAGCTCCATTGGTCTCCCAGTGAGGAGGTTCTCCGAGTAGATGATGAGATTCTTGGTTTCAGGGTCCTCAGCTATCTCGCTAGGTCTGCCCCGTATGAAGGTGATTCCCTCCTCTCTCGCCCTCTGGTAGAACTCCTCGTAACCCTTTTGGGCGGCCCTTATGTCCATGTAGAAGATGTGGATGTCGATATCTGGGTAGTGGTCTTTGAGAAGGATCGCATTTTTGATGGTGTACATACAGCAGAAGCCAGAGCAATAGATATTCCTCCTCTCATCTCTCGAGCCCACGCACTGAATGAAGGCCACCTTCTTTGGTGTTCTTCTGTCTGAGGGGCGCACTACATTGCCACCAGTTGGTCCAGCGGCGTTTATCAATCTCTCGAGCTCGATGCAGGTCAAAACATTAGGGTAAACACCATAGCCATACTCCTTGACCTCTAAGGGATCGTAGGGGGCATAGCCCGTGGCGACGATGATGGTGCCAACTTCGACCTCTATGATCTCAGGCCTCGCGTCGAAGTTGATGGCTTCGGCCCCCGACTCATCGCAAGCCACTCTACATTTCGAGCAGGCTAGGGGAACCAGACCGAGACAGTTCTCCTCATCAAGTACATAGGAAGCAGGTATCGCTTGGGGGTAGGGTATATAGATCGCCTTCCGCCATCCTAAGTTGAGACTATATCTGTCGGGCAATTCCACCGGACAGACCTTGGCACACTCTCCACAGGCGTTGCACTTCTCCACGTCAACATATCGCGGCTTCTTAAGGATCTTTACCTTAAAGTTGCCCACATAGCCCTCGACCTCCTTGACCTCCGCATAAGTCAGCAGTTTGACGTTGGGGTGCCTCGCCACCTCCACCATTTTAGGGCCGAGGATGCAGATCGAGCAGTCGAGAGTGGGGAAAGTCTTGTCTAGTAGGGCCATCCAACCACCGATAGTAGGGTCCCTATCCACCAGATAGACCTCAAAATCCATGTCACCGAGATCCAGGGCTGCGTGGATGCCGGCGACGCCGCCACCGATCACTAGAACTCGGTTGGTGACCGGCACCTCTAGCGCGTCTAGAGGCCTGAGGTATCGTGCCTTGGCAACCGCGGCAGCCACCAGATCCTCAGCCTTCTTTTGGGCGGCTTCTCGTTCGTGGGGGTGGCACCACGTGCATTGCTCTCTGATGTTAGCCATTTCGAAGAGGAAAGGGTTTAGGCCCGCTTCTAAGACGCACCTCCTGAAGGTGGGCTCGTGCATGCGCGGAGAACAGGAGGCGACCACAATCCTGTTGAGCCCTAGCTCCTCGATGTCTTTCTTTATCAACTCCTGGCCTGGGTCCGCACACATGTACCTATCCTCTCGGGCGACCGCGACGTTGGGTAGCTTCGACGCGTACTCGCCCACTTTTTCGCAGTCGATGACGCCGGCGATGTTGAGGCCGCAGTGGCACACGTAGACGCCTATCTTAGTTTCGTCCTTCATCATTACCTCTCTCCGACCTCCAAGAGCTTCTTGACATAATCATATCCTTGTTTTGAAGCCTCGATATTCAACTTCTCCGTGCCCTTCGGCACCCTATCCACGATAGCTTTCTCAACAGCCTCTATGTTGAGCGGCTCTGTCACGGCGGTGATGGATCCCACCATCACCATGTTCGCGACGATCTTCCTGCCGAGCTGTTCAGCCATGCGCGTCACGGGCACGGGATAGATCTTAACATCTTTTAAAGGCCTTGTCTCGGTGATCATGTCTGGGTCAAGAAGGAGAATGCCGCCGGGTTTGATTTCATGAATGTATTTATCGTAGGCTTCCTGGGACATCACCGCCAAGACATTAGGCCTCAGAACCTTAGGGTAATCTATTTCATCGTCAGATATGACCACCTCTGACTTGCAGGCACCTCCCCTAGCTTCCGGTCCGTAGGACTGGGCCTGAGAAGCATTTTTTCCGGCGTAGATAGAGGCTGCTGTCCCCACGATGACAGCCGCCAGAACTATTCCTTGGCCGCCCAGGCCGGCTATCTTGATCTCAAAGCGTGACATTTGTCAGTTTTCCCTCCTTATCCAACCCCTCTTGTATTACCCTATTTTTTTCTTGGAGGAGTTCGGTGTACTCGGTTTTCTCTGTGTCCACGAACTCGCCCACGACGATCCTTTCGAGATCGACTTCAGCCTCGGCAGGGTCGGTGAAGTGTTGCACCACGCTCTTCTCCTTCATCCAGTTCATCATGTCCATAGGATCCCTCATCCTGTTCCTCCTTCCATACTGAGGAGGACACGCCGTTATCACGTCTATGAAGGTGAAGCCCTTCTTCTGAAGGGCCTTCTTGAAGGATTCTCTGAGACGCCTGACGTGTATATTGGTCCACCTCGCCACGTAGACAGCGCCCGCCGCAGCCGCCAAGTGCACCAAGTTGAAGGGGTGCTCAATATTTCCGTAGGGTGTGGTAGTAGTGTAGCCTTTTAGGAGCGTTGTGGGACCGGATTGACCTCCTGTCATGCCGTAGTTAAAGTTGTTCGAGCAGATCACCGTTATATCGATGTTTCTCCGGGCTGCGTGGATGAAGTGGTTTCCCCCGATCGCGAAGAGGTCGCCATCACCGCTTATCACCACGACCTTCAGGTCCGGCCTCACAGCTTTAATCCCTACGGCTAGAGCTATGGGTCGACCATGTGTGGTGTGGAAGGAGTCGGTGTTCGTGTAGCCCGAGATTCTACCAATGCACCCTATGCCCGATACCACAACCACTTTGTTTATGTCGTAATTCAACTCTTCAAGGGATAGGAGAAACTCGGTCAACATGATGCCGGCTCCACATCCCTCACACCATATGTGGGGGATCATGCCTTTTCTTAGGTATTTGTCGAGGGGGTGTTCGAGTTCGTTTATCTTCTAACCCTCCTTATATGAGCCAGAATTTCATCCGGCATGTGTGGGTCTTCTCCAAGCTTTGGAAGGAAGGTCACTTGTCTATGATCGGCCCTCCTCTCAACTTCTCTCACGATCTGTCCATAGTTCATCTCTGCTACGATGATGTGTTTGACTCTCTCAGCTATTTCCTCGACGGTATCAATTGGGAAAGGCCATACTGTGATGGGCCTCAAAAACCCAGCTTTAATTCCCTCATCCCTGGCCTTTTTCACCGCTGTCATCACCGAGCGAGCTACAATTCCGTAAGTTATGACGCAGACATCAGCATCTTCGAGGAAAACCTCTTCCTTTTTTATAATCTTATCCACGTTCTTCCTAATCTTGTCGCAGAGCCTCTTCACCAGCACCGTTTGGTGCTCAGCGCTGTCGGTTTGGGGGTGACCGGTTTCGTCGTGGGTCAATCCGCTTGCATAGAATCGATAACCCTCTCCGAAGCATGCCATGGGTGGTACAAGATCTTCATCCGGCTTGAAGGGGTTGTATTCTGAGGGAGGAACCGTGGGCTTTTTACGTTCAACTAACTTGATATCCTCGGGCCTCGGTATAATCAATTTCTCTCTGAGATGTCCGAGGATCTCGTCGGCCATGACGTAGACTGGGCACCTAAAGGTCTCCGAGAGGTTGAAGGCCTCAACTGTAAGGTCGAACATCTCCTGGACGGAAGAGGGAGCGAGGGCTATGCTCTCGTAGTCACCGTGGGAACCCCACCTCGCCTGCATCATATCCTGTTGACTGCTCTTGGTGGGCTGACCCGTACTCGGGCCACCTCTCTGGATGTTCACGACGACACATGGTGCTTCGGTCATGAAGGCCAACCCGAGGTTCTCTTGCATCAGGCTGAATCCGGGCCCTGAAGTGGAGGTCATGGACTTGACTCCGGCGTAGGAAGCCCCGATCATCGCGGCTATGGAGGACAACTCGTCCTCCATCTGGAGGTAAACTCCTCCCACTTCAGGCAACCTCCTAGACATGTGCTCAGCCACTTCTGTGGCAGGGGTTATGGGGTAGCCGGCGAAGAAGCGGCAGTCCGCCGCTATGGCGCCTTCGGCGCAGGCCACATCGCCCATGGCGAAATATGTCCCCGTAAGGACATCTCTTCTCATCTCTTCTCCTCCCTATTTTTGAGAAAGATGGCGAAGTCGGGGCAGACCTCCTCACATATGCCGCATCCGACACAATCCTCCTCATCTTTCACAATTGGAGGGTGAGCTCCCCGAATGTTGAGCTTGGGGTTTCGTTCAAGGACGTCCCTTGGACAAAGGTCAATACAGAAGTCGCAGCCCTTACATCGGTCTTCGATGATGAAGATTTCCACTTCTCTTATCTTAAGTCCCTGAGGCGGTGTCAGAGGCTTTCTAGCTGGCTTCGCCATTTTCTAAACCTCTTGAAACCTCAATCTGATTCAATGAATTTTCTTATGCCCTAAACTTGACCACAGAGTTTGAAGTTTACAAATATAATATCATATGTTTACATATGTAAAAGTCTTTCCCTCAGCCCTGATGCCGATGGACTCAAAACCCTTTTTAACCTACCTCAAATCCTTTCTGGAACGACATTATGAGGGCTAGAGGATGAAGGTTCTTATAATCGGGTGCGGCTCAGCTGGTAAATCGGCTGCTATAGGAGCAAGAAGACATGATAGGAGCGCCGAAATCACCATCATAGGTGATGAAGATCTTCCTGAATACTCTAGATGCGGCCTTCCTTTCGTGCTTTCGAAGACTGTGAGGAGGAAGGAGGATCTTATTATGCATCCAACGGACTTCTATGAGAAGATTTTAGGGGTGGACCTCAAGCTTGAGACGAAGGCTCTCAAAATAGATGTTGAAGAAACGAGGATCCTCGTAGAGAACAAGGAGAGAGAGAGGCTAGAACTCTCTTACGACAAACTGGTGTACGCCACGGGGGCACGTCCTCGGCTACTGGATCTACCGGGCTCCGTTCTAGAAGGAGTCTATGTTTTAAACAGTCTCTCGGACTTAGAGGAGATGAGAGGCTGGATAGAGGCTGGTGTGAGTTCTGCCGTGGTCGTGGGAGCCGGGTTCCTAGGTTTGGAGATCATCGAGGCGTTAAGAAAGTTAGATGTCGATGTCGACGTTGTAGAGATCGAGGATTCACCCTTGCCCGTCATCTTAGACAGAGATATGGGGAGCAGATTGATAGATGTGCTTGAGGCCAACGGGGTGAAACTCCACTTAAATACTGGGGTTAGAGGGTTCTCGGGCACGGAAAGGGTGGAGAAGGTTATAACGGGTAGTGGAGACCTACCCGCCGAGATGGTCGTTGTGGCAGTAGGGACGGTGCCCAACAAGGAGCTAGCTTCTGAGGCGGGGTGTGAGATAGGCGTCACAGGGGGCGTCAAGGTGAACAAGATGATGGAGACTAGCGTTGATAACATCTATGCTGCAGGAGATGCAGCCGAATATATGGATGGAGTCTACGGCCATCCTCTACGACCAGGGCTCGCCCCTGACGCGGTTATGATGGGCGATGTCGCAGGCAGAAACACCGTAGGCGCCGCTGAGGAGATGAGTGGAATCATAAGCAACTCCACAGTAAAGCTATGGGGCTTAGAGGTGGCTTCTGTGGGATACACGTTGAAGACCGCGCTGGCTAGGGGAGTTGACGCCATTCATGGACGGACGGTGGGATCGAGCAGGATTAAATATTTTCCAGATAGGACAGAGGTGGTGGCCAAGCTGGTGGTGGAGAGGGATGGAGGACGTATTATCGGTGGCCAATGTATCGGAGAGGGAGCGGCTTTAAGGATAAATACCATAGCCCTCGCAATAACGAAACAATTAAGCGTCGAAGAGCTTGTTAAATTGGAGACGAACTTCGCTCCACCGGTTACGCCAGAAATAGATGTCTTCAGGATCGCGGGTATGAGTTGCCTAAAACGGCTGACCAAGCACTAGACGCTGCAATAGAGTTTCCTTATTATAGATTATCTTTAAGATCCTATCTCCTCAAAGGCGGCTTTGATGCTCTCCACTGCTTCTGTTAACTCCTCCAATTTGCGTGAGTAGACAATTCTCAGGTATCCTTCTCCTCTTTGACCGAAGGCTATGCCAGGTACGATGAGCACCTTTGCCTTATCCAGCAGGTATTCAGTGACCTCCTGAGAGCTTACATCTGGTTTGTTGATCCTTGGGAAAGCGTAGAAGGCGCCTTTGGGCATCCAACACGAGAGCCCATCTATGTCGTTTAACGCTTTGACGATGAAGTTCCTATTCTTTTCATAGGCTCCGACCATCCGCTTGACGTCTTCCTCACACTCTCTTAGCGCTACTACGGCAGCCTTCTGGACAAAGGAGGTGGCGTTGGTGACGGAGTGCTGCTGAACGATATTCATCTTCTCGATGATCCTTCTATCCGCGGCCAAGTAGCCTAGCCGCCATCCTGTCATGGCATAGGTCTTGGAGAAGCCGTTGACGGTGATGGCTCTCTCTTCCATGCCGGGGAAAGACGCGATGCTATAGTGCTTCCAGCCGTCATAGATGATTTTCTCGTAAATCTCGTCTGTGACGACGTAGAGGTCGTGTCTCTTGGCGATCTCAGCGATGCCTTCAAGGTCGTCCTTCGTAAAAACCGTGCCAGTGGGGTTGTTGGGGGAATTTATCATGATCATCCTGGTCCTCTTCCCTATTTTTGTCTCGAGCTCATCAGGATCGAGCCTAAAGTCCTCCTTCTCTTTGAGTCGGACCAACACTGGAACAGCGCCTGCTATGCGGGCCATCGCCTCGTAGCTCACCCAACGAGGATCTGTCATTATAACTCTGTCTCCTGGATTGAGGAGGCTGAGGAAGACCGAGAAGATGGCCTGCTTGGACCCAACGGTGACGATGATCTCAGAAGGATCGGCCGTCACACCGTTCTCCCTCTCGAGTTTCTCTGTAATGGCCTCCTTCAGCTCTGGGATCCCTGAGCTCTGGGTGTAGCGGACAAAGCCTTCGTCGAGAGCCGCCTTGGCAGCCTCTTTGATCCTTTCAGGTGTGTCGAAGTAAGGCTCTCCCTCGGCCAGATCGAAAACTTCAAAGCCCTCGGCCCTAAGTGCCCTCGCCTTATCCGGTAGGCTGACAGTTGGGGAGGGAGTGATTTTACTAAGCCTCTTAGCTCCGAAGGAAGTCAAATCACTTTCCATTCCGACATTAAACACCTCAAATGACTGGTTATCAATATATGAAGAATCCAACCTAAAAGTTTTTTACAAGACTGGAGTAGAAAAAGGTTGATTAAGTTAAAAAAAGTCGTTTAGAATGCTTTTTTGGAAGCACTAGACATAAAGCTTGTGGGATGTGTAAATCATGACGAGTAGAGTAAGCGGCATTTCTGGTCTGCACTTCATGCTAGGAAACCACGCCATTGTCGAGGGGGCTATAGCGGCGGGCTGCCGCTTCTTCGCCGGCTACCCTATCACCCCTGCGAGCGAGATCGCGGAGATCATGTCCCTGAGGATGCCTCAGGTAGGTGGGAGGTTTATACAGATGGAGGATGAGATGGGATCCATCTTTGCGGTTACAGGAGCTTCCCTCGCAGGTGCAAAGGCGATGACCGCTACGGCTAGCGCCGGCTTCAACTATATGCAGGAAGGTATAGGGTTCGCGGCTGCCGTGGAGGCACCATGTGTCATAGTCAATGTTCAGAGGACCAGACAGGACATCCAGCCCACCCAGTCCGATGTGATGCAGGCGAGGTGGGGAGCCAGCGGGGACTACGAGATCATCTGTCTAGCCCCGGCCTCGGTTCAGGAGAGCTTTGATCTGATGATAGAGGCCTTCAACCTCGCCGAGAAGTATAGGAACCCTGTGCTGCTGCTCTCCGATGGAAGCATATGCCACATGAGGGGAAGGGTGAAGATCCCGGATTCCCACGAGATAAAGCTAATCAACAGAAAGAAGCCCACCGTGCCCCCCGAGGAGTATCTACCCTTCAAGGCCGATGAAGACGGCGTTCCACCCATGTCGACTTTCGGAGACGGATACAGGGTGTTATACTCGGTTAATCCCCACGACGAGACCGGCAGGATACTGTGGGACGCTGACGTCTACGAGAAGCTCTACGACCGAGTCTGCGGAAAGATCACCCGCGACATCGACAGCTACGCCAAATTCGAGACATGTTTCCTAGAGGACGCCGACCTAGCCGTCGTCTCCTACGGCATTGAATCCAGAATCGCCCTTGAAGCCGTAACTAGGGCAAGAGAAGAAAACATAAAGGCAGGCCACGTCAAATTGACAACGATATGGCCCGTACCAGAGAAAGTGCTTGAGGAAACAGCCGAGACAGTTAAGAAGATCCTAGTCCCCGAGATGAATCTCGGCAAATACGTAGGCGAGGTGAAACGAGTGTGCGGAGGAAAAGCCGAGGTGATCTCTCTGCCTAAGAACCGCGGAGAACTCCACACCTCTCAGGAGATCCTGGAAGCGATAAGGAGAGAGACACAATGAAACCCCATCCCAATGCCCACCTCCTCCGTGAAGGCAGCCTCCCCCACATGTTCTGCCCAGGCTGCGGATGTGGTCAGATCATGAACTACTTCCTCTACGCAGTCCAGGATCTCAAACTGGATATGGATAAACTCGTCTTAATCGGCGGCGTAGGATGCAACGCCAGGATACCTGTCTTTATAAAAGCAGATGCCATTCACGGCGTCCACGGGAGAACCCTCGCATGGGCCACCGGCGTCAAGATGGCTAACCCCGAGTTGACTGTGGTGGTCTTCACCGGCGACGGAGACTGTGGCTCCATAGGGGGAAACCACTTCATCCACGCAGCCCGGAGAAACCTCGATGTCACGGTTCTCGCTATCAACAACGGAACCTTCGGCATGACCGGCGGACAAGCCGCACCCACCACACCCCTCGAAGCCCGGACCTCAACATCGCCCCTGGGAAACATTGAGCCTCCCTTCGACTTCTGTAAGCTGGCCGAGGCGGCGGGAGCTACCTATGTCAGCCGATGGACCACAGCACACACAAAAACCTCCATAGAATCCATGAAGAAGGCAATTCAGCACAAAGGCTTCGCCTTCATCGAGATGATCTCCCAATGTCCCACCTACTATGGACGATATGTTCTGAGGGTGTCGGAGACCCTGGACAACCTGAACTGGCTGAGAAACAGCTCTGTCACCCTAAAAAAGGCAGGCCAGATGGATGAGAAAGAACTGGAGGGTAAGATCATCGTAGGAGAATTCGTTGAGAAACACCTCCCCACCTTAGAGGAGAGATACATAGAGTTGGAGAGAAAGGCAGGTGAATAATTATGGCAGAGAAGGTCAACGTAAGATTCGGAGGCTTCGGCGGACAGGGAATCGTCACTATGTCCATCATTCTGGGAAACGCAGCCGTTCTCCACGACAGAAAAGACGCGGTTCAGACCCAATCCTACGGCCAACAGGCAAGAGGCGGCGAATGCCGATCCGAGGTCATCATCTCAGACGAGACGATAACCTATCCTGTTGTAGACAGAGTCGACGCTCTTGTCATCATGTCGAAACCCGCCCTCAAAGGCTACATCGACACCTTGAAGTCCGGTGGATACCTCATAGTAGACCCCGACGTAGCGGGAAGAACAGAGCGAAAAGACATCGAGATCTTAGAGATCCCAGCCACTGTGACGGCAGCCAAACTAGGAAAGACCATCGTAGCCAACTCAGTGATGCTAGGAGCCTTAGTAGAGAAGACCAAGATCGTCTCCGAAGAGGGACTTCTAAAATCCATAGAGAACAGCGTCGCCCCTGCTTTCGTAGATATAAATCTCAAGGCGGCCAAAGAAGGCATAAGACTGGCAAGGTCCTGAGGAGGTGATAAAGTTGGTGAAGATCTACGTCAATGAAGAGTACTGCAAGGGCTGTGAGTACTGCGTCGCCTTATGCCCTTTCAAAGTCTTGGAGATGTCTAAGGAACTCGGTCCAAGAGGATACTTCCCAGTCCAAGTCATTAAACTCGAGGCGTGTAACGTCTGTAGGCTCTGTGAGATGATCTGTCCCGACTTCGCCATCGCCGTGGAGGAGTAGGAAAGCTTCATCATAACTATATATCTACCGTTTCAGGGCTGAGGATATCAACTCAGGTATATCCCTAGGATACATTGCGATCAGGGCACCCGCTTCTTCCAGGGCCCTCGTCTTATCAGCTGCAGAACCCTTGCCTTCTCGGATGACAGCGCCGGCGTGTCCCATCTTCTTCCCGGGAGGGGCTGATCGACCTACGATGAGGACGATAACAGGTTTTTTCGCCTCCTCTCTTACGTATTCCGCGGCCCTCTCCTCCATGGTTCCCCCGATCTCACCCAGCAACACTACAGCCTCTGTCTCATCGTCTCTCTCAAACATCTTTAAGACCTCGGCTTGGGTGAGACCCCATATAGGGCCTCCTCCGATGCCAACGACCGTGGACTGACCTACTTCGTTCTCGGTAAGGGTCTTACAGGTCTCATAGGAGAGGGCGCCGCTCCTCGAGAGCACCCCGACATTCCCTTCTTTAAACATCCAGTGGGGGTGGACACCAACCTTTGACTTACCCGGCGAAATCACGCCAGCGGTGTCAGGTCCAAGAACAGAGACTCCTTGCTCACCTGCATATCGGATGACCTCCATGGCGTCGATGTTAGGTACAGCCTCCGCCACCATGACGATGACCCTCAATCCCGCCTCTATAGCCTCGAAGGCAGCATCCTTCGCGAAACGGCCCGGCACAAAGCTTATGGCTGTGTTGGCTTTGTGGATCTCAGCAGCCTCTTCGACGAGGTCGTACACTGGGACTCCGTGAACACTTTTTCCTCCCTTGCCAGGGGTGACTCCCGCCACCACCTTTGTACCGTAGTCCAGCATCACCTTAGTCTGGAAGGACCCTATCTCCCCTGTGATCCCCTGGACGATGAGCCTTGTCTGCTTGTTTATCAAGATGGCCACGTCATCTCCCTCCTGCTAGTCTCACTGCCTCCTGAACTGTCTTATATAGGTCGGTGTAGGAGTCGACCCCCACCTCTCCCAAGATTCTCCTCCCCTCCTCCTCTAGCGTACCCGTCATTCTGACCACAACGGGGACTCGGCTTCCCTTCTCCCTGATGTAGTTGGCTATGCCCTCGGCCATGTAGTCCATGCGGGTGAGACCTCCTATCAGGCTAACCAACAACACCTCGATGTTCGGGTTGGAGAGGACCACCTCCACAGCTCTCCTCATCGACTCGGGGTCGCCCAAAGCGCCTAGCTCACAGAAGTTTGCCGGATCGCCTCCGAAGTCCTTAACCAAATCCAACGTGAGCATACCGGTTCCGGCGCCGTCAGATATTATCCCTAAGTTACCGCTTAGCTCAAAGTAGGATGAGAGGCCAGCCTCGCTTGCACGCAACTCTCTGTAGATGGGGCCGTGGGTCGGGAGATGAATCTCTCTATCAGCATCGGAGACAATGTCTCTATGTCTGAACAGGGATCTGGGGTCGATGTTCAGCTTGGCGTCTACGGCTACGAGGGTGGCTTCGGTGCTAAGTGCCAGGGGGTTTATCTCCACCAACTCAGCATCGTATTTCTTGAATATTCTGTACAGGATCTTCAGAATCCCAGTGAATGATCGAGCTATCTGTTGATCGAGGCCAATCCTCTTGGCTATGCCTCTAGCTTCGTAATCTCCTAGGCCTCTGAAGATATCAATGTTCTTCTTCACTATTCTCTCCGGGAATCTCTCAGCGGCGGCCTCGATATCAACACCTCCCTCTGAGGTCGCTACCACCACAGGGGTTCTTGCATCTTGGTCGATGGTTACACCAGCATACAACTCATCCCTTATACCTATCTTCTCTTCCACCAGTAGTCTTTGAACTTTCTCGCCCTTGATATGGGAGTTTAGTACTTCCTTGGCTTTTCTCTTCGCATCTTCGGGATCATTGGCAAATCTTATGCCTCCGGCCAAGCCTCTCCCGCCGACTAGGACTTGGGCCTTGATGGCCACGGCCCCCATTATCCTAGTCGCTATCTCCTCAGTCTCTTCACTCGTAGAGGCGACCCCTCCCTGTGGCGTTGGGATACCCTCCTCTCTAAAGATCTTTTTGGCCTGAAATTCGTAGAGCCTCATCTTTTCCTACACCCCGGCAAGTTTTTCCACGTCCTAGAGGCATTTTTTTAATTTTATCTTATGGGTAAAGAACAATTGCACTCAGTGATTCGTTCACTCCATATTTTAGGATTTACAAGTTTTTGGCCTAACTATGGCTCTTAAGAAACCTCTAGGCTTTAGTCTATCTCTAGCTGATGTTTATCTTAATGTGGTTTATTTTTTAGACGCTGGGATTGTTCTAAATAATGCGTTGACATCACTTAATCCCTGGGATGAATCCTTTGTAAGCTTTCTTGTAGGTCTCCCCCTCCTCTAGTCTCTTTATGTCGCGCTTGTAAGGTGTAGACGCCAGCTTCTTTCCAGTTCTCTCCTCCCACTCCGCTATTGGGACGCCGTATCTCTTTTGGATCTTGTCCCTGTAGAGATGGGGGAGGACGTTGAAAGCGCAGAAGGGGATGATCCTCCCGTCGGGGGAGAGGTAGTGGATGTCGCACTTCTTCACCCTTGATATATCGTAGTTGTAGAGGTCCATGAAGTGCATCATGCCCAAAAAGAGGGCCCCCATGTGGAAGGCACCTAGGGCGCTGTAGTTATGCCTTATGAGTATGTTATATACGATCTTTGACAGCTTAAAGCCCTTAGGCTTCCTCTTCGAGTCGATGAAGCTTCTCAGTCTATAGAGAATCTTCAACCCGACCCAGCGTTTGTTCCCGCCGGCCTCAAGCTCATCTGCCTTCTCCTGAAGGTACTCGAAGAGCCCATCGATGTCCACGAACCGCGTTATCGGAATCATCTTCCCTCCCTCTCTGAAGACGTAAGTTCCGACGCCGCAGGCGAAGTGGACCGAGAGCTCGTAGTGAGGCCGCCCCGTGAGAGCTTCCACGAAGTGAGTGATGCTCGTCGTCGCGGGGCACGTATACCAGTCTTCCTTCATGATCTGGCCGTTAGTCTGCTCCTCGATGGCCTCTAAGACGTCGGGGATGGTCACACGGAGCTTTCTACGCTCCTCTTTGGTCAGCCTACCCACAAGGGAGACGGGCTGGAAGTTCACACCTCTTATGATGTCCATGTTTCCGAAGCCGAACCTGATTATGTCTCCCAGCTCATGAACATTCACATTGTTCATGACCGTTGGGACGAGGACCACCCCGAGTCCAGCACTCCTGCAGCTCTCGAGGGCGTAAGGAACCTCCCAGTGGCACTTGGGGTTAGTCTTGGGTGTGACTCCGTCGAAGCTTAGGTAGACAGTGTTAACGCCTCCCTCCCTCAAACGGCTGGCGAAGTCGGGCTGGTAGGCTAGCCTCAGTCCGTTGGTGTTGAATTGTATATGGTCTATGCCCTCCTCCTTAGCGCTCTTCACAATCTCAGTGATGTCATCCCGAAGGCTGGGCTCGCCACCCGTCAGCTGGACGGCGTTTCCAGGCACAGGTCTCTCCTCCCTCAGAGTCTTAAACATCGTCCTAATTTGGTCTAAGGAGGGCTCATAGACGTATCCCGCCCTCTGGGCATAAAAGAAGCAGTACCAGCAGGAGAGGTCACATCGGTTAGTCAACACCATATTTGCCAGCCCGGTGTGGCTTGAGTGCATGTTACAAAGACCACAAGTCATAGGGCAGATTGGACTATCCTCCAGTACATGGGGGTTGTAGATGCCCTTGCCCTCATGGGCATAGACACTCATCTTCGCATATAATTCGTATGATCCCCAGTAGATCTCTTCGATCTCACCATGTTCAGGACATATCCTTCTGATCCAGACCTTCCCCTCCTTGTGAAATATAACGGAAGGGAGGATTCTGAGGCACTCGGGGCAGAGGGATTCAGATTGAGTGATGAGGGATTCGCCTCTGTGGAGGGTCGGGGCCTTGGTGTGCACCCTCACGGCCTCTAGGTCTTCCTCTGGGAGTAGATGTAGCCTCATCTTCTCCTCTAAAACCTTCTCCTCCACGGTCTTCGCCAACTCTATCACCCAGCGTATAAACCTGAATGACGCTGAACAGGTCTAACCTAGAATGAATAACTCCTTTTTTAAAAGTTTATTCACTTGAACGGGGATTCTCCTGAGTTAAGCAAACGAACTTCTCGGAACCTATATTTCTTAGAAAGGACCATAAAATGTTTGAAGAACAGAGATCCCTAGGTGATGGATTGAACTACTCCACCCTTGTAGAGGCCTATGAAATGAGCGAGGCGATAACGAAGCACCTAGAGATGACCGGCATACTGGTAGATCTCTTCACAGAGACACCTCCTGAGGTAATAGACAAGGTCATCTATCTAACCCAGGGAAAACTCCACCCCGACTGGATGGGCCTACCAGAGATAGGGATAGCCGAGAAGATGGCCGCGAAAGTCTTCACCACCTTGGGCTTATCCTCCAAAGAATTCGAGGTCGTTGCAAAAGAGACGGGTGACATCGGACTTGCCGCTGAAAAGCTACTCAAAAAGAGACCCATCTCACCCCTAATGGCGTTCAGGCCACTAACTGTAGAAGAAGTATATGACGACCTAGACACCATAGCCAAACAGTCAGGGTCAGGGAGCACAGAGAGAAAGATACGGAGGCTAGGAGGTCTCATCTCCCGAGCCAAACCAAAGGAAGCCCGATACATCCTAAGATCAGTGACTGGAAAACTGAGGCTGGGGGTGGGCGATATGACAGTTTTGGAGGCTCTTGCCATCGCCTACACCGCTGGCAAGAAGGAGAAGGAAGCCTTTAACAAGTGGATAGACATCACAAGGGGCAGAATCCAGGCCTCAACTAAAGAGAAGGAGGAGATAAGAGTCCTGCTCCACAGCATCCAGGAGAAGAAGGAGCTTCTCGAGAGGGCATACAACATCTCAAGCGACTTGGGCTACGTAGCTAAGATCGTCTCTAATGAAGGCCTGGAAGGAACGGGGACGATAAGAGTGACACTGGGAAAACCTGTCAGAATGATGATGGCCCAGAGGCTGCCCACCGCTGAAGAGATCATTGAGAAGCTGGAAGGAGCTTGTTTCGCCGACTGGAAGATGGATGGGGAGAGATTCCAGTTTCACAAGAGAGGCGATGAGATAGATATATATTCGAGGAGGCTAGAGAGGATCACACCCATGTATCCTGATGCAAGTGCACTCGCCTTGAAGTGCATCAAGGTAAAGAACGCCATCATAGAAGGTGAGTGTGTGGCCATCCACCCCGACACTGGGGAGCTTCAACCCTTCCAGGTGTTGATGCAGAGGAGGCGTAAATACGACATAAAGAAGATGATGAAGGAGGTCCCCATCGCCGTCTACCTCTTCGACTGCCTCTACATCGACGGTGAAGACTTGACCCAGCGCCCCTATCCTGAAAGGAGGAAGAGGCTTGAAGAGATACTCCATGAGAACCAGAAATTCAAGTTGACCCCTATCCTCCCCGACTGTCACCCCCAAAAAATGGAGCGCTTCTTCGACGAAGCTGTATCCGAGGGATGTGAAGGCCTCATCATCAAGTCTACAGGCCCAGAGTCTATATATCGAGCTGGCGCCCGCTCATGGCTGTGGGTCAAATGGAAAAGAAGTTATCAGAGTATGATGATTGAACCCATAGACCTCGTAGTGGTGGGAGCCTACATGGGTAGAGGTAAGAGAGCTGGCACCTATGGTGCCCTCCTTACCGCCGCCTACGATGGTAAGACAGGTATATATAAGACAATCTGTAAGGTGGGCTCAGGCTTCACAGACGAGGTTTTAGAGAACTTGCCAAAAAAGTTGGAACCTCATATCATACAGAGGCGCGACGCCAACGTGGAGGCGATATTAGATCCTGATGTCTGGTTCAAGCCTACTATCGTAATTGAGATTCTAGGAGATGAGATTACCCTCAGTCCTGTCCACACCTGCGGCTTCGACGTTATCAGAGAGGGAAGCGGCATGGCTGTAAGGTTCCCACGATTCACAGGTAGGTGGAGACCCGATAAGTCTCCGGATGAAGCAACAACCGAAGAGGAGATCATCGAGATGTATAGGATGCAGCTCAAGAAGCTAGCCTAGGATGAACACGCATAACTTCTCCCTAACCCAGACATATATGTCGTCTCGATGAAGCATTGTGAGAATAACACCCTTAAGCTTCGACTCTATGGGCGTTAGGAGTATAGCTACCTATGTCGAGACAGGAGAAGTTAGGATTCTCATCGATCCTGAAGCTGCCTTGGTACCTCAACGATACGATTTGCTAAGTTTGAGTCGATTGATTCTTCATTATGTTTTTTCAGTCATCTCCTCATCGACGACTCGGGTTGCCTACAAACGCCTAGAATATTTAATAGGAGAGTAGAGAAATATTAGGAGGAAAGCAATAAAAGAAGAATTTTGGTTGATTTTAAAGACACTCAACCACGGAGAGCTTAACCTACGATGGTTAAACTTATAGACACAATCGCTGAAAAGATGAGAGAAGTCAAAAGATTTTTACAAATCTCAGGTGTGAGCAGTTTATCCAGAAGATACTTTGTCATGAACTCCTTCGACGGCGTGATAACCATGTTGGGTGTCATCACAGGGGCCTACGTAACAGGTGCAGAGCCAAGACTCATCATAGGCGCTGGGCTAGGTGCAAGCCTCGCCATGGGCATCTCCGGATTCACGGGAGCCTATCTGACCGAGAAGGCTGAGAGGACGAAGCAGTTCAGGGAGTTGGAGCACGCCCTTCTCGCCGATCTAAACAAATCGATTCACTTCAAAGCTTCTCGTTTCGCCTCCTTCTGGGTAGCCTTCGTCGATGGTGCCTCTCCCCTGATAACAGCGTTTCTATCTATTGCCCCTTTCTTCTTATCGCTCCTGGGCATTGTTTCTCCTCAACTGTCCTTCTTCATCTCGATAACCTTCATAATGGTGATACTTCTTGCTTTGGGGGTTTTTCTCGCAAGAATATCTAAGGAGAGTATGTTATTATCAGGTGTTCGAATGGTAGTGATCGGTCTAGCAACAGCTTTAATTGTTCTATTCCTGGGCAGCCTCTAAATGGTGAATTGGGAATTATCACCTTTTTTCACAAAGTATTAAATGTTTAAATAATGAGACTTCAAGTTGTTGTGTTGAGGAAAAGACTTGACATATCAAGAATCAGCGATAAAGAAGATAGTTTTAGATGTACTGAAGCCCCATGAGCCCTCCATAATCGAATTCGCCACAACGCTCACCGCGATAAATGGCATAGACAATGTGAGCGTCACCCTCGTAGAAATTGACCAAGACACTGAGAGTGTAAAGATACTAGTAGTTGGAAACGATGTCGACATGGTTAGAGTAAGAAAAGGCATCGAGGAACTGGGAGCCGTGATACACAGCGTAGACGAGGTCACAGTAGCAAAGAGAGTGAAACCCTAAACTAGAACACCTCTACATGTATGTGAACCCGAAAAAGCTATTTACCAATAGAAATAATCCATCATCATTCATATCGAGCTTAAATAATAGAGCAAGGCTTCTTTGGTTGCTGAAGCAAGGAAAGTAACGTGTCTTGCCATGATAAATAACACAGATCAAAGGCGAGTCCTCGAATAATCTCGGAACATTATATCGATCTTTAAGGTGGAATGGATTGCCTCCTGAAAAGGCTTTCGAAAACGAAAGCGAAAAGGACCAAGACATGAAGGTTATCTTCCATAAGAGACCCAAGTTAAAGAACCCAGTCATGATCACAGGGCTACCTGGAATGGGGCTAGTCGCGAAACAAGTGGCAGATTACTTCGTGAGGGGTGTGAAAGGCAGGTTTATTGGCGAAATAACCTCGCCCCATTTCCTGCCTGCCGTGGCTCCCTTTGATAATGGTCAGATAAGATTGATTGATGACAAAATCTACAGGTTTTATACCCGAAGAGGAGATAAAAAAGATCTATTATTTTTTACCGGTGACTACCAGCCCAATTCACCTGAGAACCAGCATAAGCTCGCTGACAAGGTCATTAGGGTGGCTGAGGAATTCGGTGTGAAGGAACTCTACACAGGCGCCGCTACCCCCGTAGGAGGATATGTAGAGATACCTAAGGTTTACGGCGTCGGTACAAGCCGTGAATCGATCAAGAGGTTGAAAGAAATGGATGTGACCATAATGAAGGAAGGCGCCATATCAGGTTTCAACGGGATTGTACTCAGCTACGCAAAGAAGAGAGGAATAGACTCCATCTGCCTCTTAGGAGAGACCTACCTGATCGAATCCATCGACGTAAAGGCGGCCCTGGCCCTCATCAAGAAGCTGAGTGAGATCATAGGCATCGAGATGGACATAAGCGAGATAGAGAAGGCAGCTAAGGAGTTTGACAAGAGATTCCAAGCCCTTTTGAAACAAACCAGCGGCGCAGAGAAGAAAAGAGGTTTAGGATATATTTATTGAAAACGGACGCCAAGCCAGATAAATTTAATTGCTTACGAAAAAAGGTGAAGTATGAGGCTAGAGAATAAGGTAGCCATTGTCACCGGCTCAGCCAAGGGAATAGGAAGAGCGATCTCACTGAAGTTCGCAGAAGAAGGAGCCCACCTCGTCATAAACGACCAAAGCAATCCTGAGTCGAAGAAATCTACCCACGAGGTCGCCGAAGAGGTGAAGGCCCTGAACCGGAGAGCTCTGACCGTTGCAGCCGACATCTCGAACAATGATGAAGTGAAAGACTTGTTCGCCCAAACATTAGATGTGTATGGACGGGTGGATATCCTTGTTAATAACGCTGGCATAGTCCACTATGTCGGCCTTAAGGATCTAACCGAGGATCTATGGCAGAGGCTTATGGATGTAAACTTGAAGGGACCCTTCCTCTGTTCGAAGATAGCGGGCGAGATTATGGTGAAGCAGGGATCGGGCAAGATCATAAATATCGCGTCCTTGTTCGGCGTAAAAGCCAGCTCGCAGTGCATACACTACCATGTCTCTAAGGCCGGAGTTATCATGCTCACTAAGTGTATGGCCCTCGCCTTGTCCCCACAAGTCCAGGTGAACTGTATCTCTCCGGGGTCAGTTATGGCCGGGGGAACCCTAATCAGAGGCGAGGAGTACAGGAAGAGTGTTTTGGAAAAGACGCCGCTCAGGAGGCTTGGTCAACCCCTGGACATAGCTAATGCATGTGTCTTCTTGGCCTCAAGCGAGGCAGACCATATAACAGGTCAGATGATCACCGTAGACGGCGGATACTCGCTGATCTAACGTCGATCACACCGTTCTCTTAGATCTAATCTCCAGAATCGTGATGTTTTTACCTTCAAATAAAAAAGGGAGGAGGGAGAAGATCTATTTGCTTGGTAGAAACCTGAACATCTTTGTCCCGCAGACTGCACAAGTTCCAGCTAAGGCTCTTCTCTTGTTTTTCAGTACTCTCTCCTGTGCACCAGATATTTCTCTCGAAGTTCGACATTTAACACAGAATCCTGTTGCCATCTAATACCCCTATAGAGTGATGCAATTTTTCTGTATATAAAATAAACGTAACTCTTCCGAGAATTTCAGCCGAAAAGGGTCTCACTACAATATTTCTCCATGAATCTCCTTGCATTTTCGTATAGTATCTTTCTTTTCACATGTTCATC